>OJSB01000101.1_pt1 | contig 89168 bp, 67 predicted proteins | sample 1599331 | NCBI WGS metagenome assembly OJSB01 (sample SAMN04168657, study PRJEB22393) | human gut metagenome | biome: human gut microbiome; feature: stool | host: Homo sapiens | collected 2014-03-20
TTCTCCTGCGGAAAATTACGGATTTGCTCCAAAAACGGGTTCTTCTGCGCGTGCAGCGCTTGGAGCGTTCCCAGCAGGAACAGTGCCGCAGCACTCAAAATGCCCCCCCCCTCCATATCGTATCATAGCTGTTCGAATTGCCTAACTATCCGCAAGATAATAAAAATTTGCGGATCGTGCAAATCGGTAGCGCAAGAGGCGGGGCGGCTCGTGGTGATCTTTTGCTCCGCCAGCCTCGGGGAGCGGCAAAAGCGCGGCGGGAACTCCGTGCGATTATCGACCGCCGATCGGTTTTTCGGGCGGCGTCATGCGTTTGAGCCGTCCGTAGACGTAGACGAAGGCGGGGACGAGGAAGAGGTCGGCGGCGATCCACGCCGTGGGATCGCCGAAGCAGACGGCGATGTAGCCCAGGGCCGGTACGGCCCACAGGCTGACCGCCGTGCGGGCGATCATCTCCGAGACGCCCGACAGCATCGCCAGATTCGTGTAGCCTGCGCCCTGGATCGTATAGCGCAGGATGCAGAGCAGGCCGAGCACCGGCAGGAAATAGCTCGCCACGTGGAGGAACAGCCGCGTGTCGGCGAGAATCTCGCTCTGCGACGGATCGATGAAGAGCCGCGCCAGCAGGTCGGAACCGGCCATCAGCACGACGAAGGCGAAGAGTGCGTAGCCGAGCATCAGCCCCGCGGCGACCTTGATGCCCTGCCAGATGCGTTCGGGCTTCACGGCGCCGTAGTTGTGGCCCGTGTAGGTGGCCATCGCCATGCCGAGGCTCTCGAAAGGCGAGATGACGAACATCTTGATGCGCACGCCGGCCGTGAAGGCCGCCACGCAGGCCGAGCCGAGGGCGTTGTTGGCGCTTTGGAGCATGATGCTGCCGATGGCCGTGATCGAGAACTGCAATCCCATCGGCAGTCCGATCGCCAGCAGCGTGCGGGCGTGCCGCGAGCGGAACCGCCGTTCGTCGCGCGTGCTGCGCAGAATCTCGAAATGGCGGTGCATGTAGGCGAAGCAGAGCGCGGCTGAAACGCCCTGCGAAACGACTGTCGCCACGGCCGCTCCCAGCACGCCCCAGCCGAGCGTGAGGATGCAGAAGAGGTCGAGCGCGATGTTCAGCACCGTCGAGAAGAGCAGGAACCAGAAGGGCGTGCGGCTGTCGCCCAATGCGCGGATGATGTTCGACAGCAGGTTGTAGAAGAAGGTGCAGGAGATGCCGATGAAGGTGACCAGCAGGTAGAGGTAGGCGTCGCGGAAGATGTTGTCGGGGGTGCGCATCGCATGCAGGATGTCGGCGCACCAGATGCTTGTGACTATCGCCACGGTCACCGAGATGCCGACGGCCAGCCGCAGGGCGTTGGCCACGTAGCGGCGCATGTCGGCGTAGTCGCGCGCGCCGAAGCGCTGCGCCACCGGAATGCCGAATCCGCAGCAGCAGCCGTTGCAGAATCCCAGGATGAGGAAGATCACCGAACTGCTGGCGCCTACGCCCGCCAGGGCGTCGATCCCCAGAAACTGGCCCACGATGGCCGCGTCGACCAGCGAATAGGTCTGTTGCAGCAGGTTGCCCAGCAGCAGGGGCAGCGTGAAATTGAGAATCAGGGGCAGCGCCGGCCCCGTGGTCATCTCCCGGGATGTCGTCATAGTGAAAAAACCTCTCGCCTAAACCGCAGCAAAGATACGCAAACGGATGCGAAAGTGGTACGTTCGGCCGGCGATTTCGTCCGAAAAACGGCGGGCGGCCTTTCGGAACCGCCCGCAGAGGTTATCGTGCGTCGCGGCACGAACACGTCTGCCGTCGCCGCAGGGCGCGGATCGCCTCGCCGCCCAGTGCGATGAGCGAGGTGAGCCCCACGATCCAGGCCCACTCCTGCCACGAGAGCGGGACGGTGCGGAAGACCTCGCCGCCCAGTTCGACGATGAGCCATTGCCCCAGCGCGATGAGCGCCAGCACGGTGAGGAACGTCCGGCTGTGCGCGATGCCGTGGCTCGCCGCGCATCCGGCTTCGAATCCTTTGGCGTTGAACAGGTTCCAGAATTGCAGGAAGACGAAGGTCGTGAAGAATACCGTGAGCTGGCGCACGGTGGGCTCGCCCGTCGTGTAGAGCCACCAGCCGAGCATTCCGAGCAGGACGACCACGAAGATCGAGCCGCAGGTGGCGATCGTGCGCACCATCGCCCGCGAGACGATGCTCGCATCGCGCCGGCGGGGGCGTTCGCGCATCACTTCGTGCTGCGGCGGCAGCGATGCCATGGCCATGGCCGCCAGCGTGTCCATGATGATGTTGACCCACAGGATCTGCGTCACCGTGAGCGGCATTTCGGTCTCCATGACCGAGCCGGCGAGGAAGACGACGATCGCCGCGAAGTTGATCGTGAGCTGGAAGAGGATGAACCGCTGGATGTTGCGGTAGAGCGAGCGCCCCCACATGACGGCCGTTGCGATCGAGCGGAACGAATCGTCGAGCAGCGTGATGTCGCTGGCGTCCTTGGCCACCGATGTGCCCGAACCCATCGAAAGGCCCACGTTGGCGAAGTTGAGCGCCGGCGCGTCGTTCGTGCCGTCGCCCGTCACGGCGACCACCTCGCCCTGCTGCTGCAACAGCCGCACGAGCCGCTGTTTGTCGAGCGGCCGCGCCCGCGAGAGGATTTTCAGCGAACCGATGCGGGCGAGCAGCTCTTCGTCGCTCGCGGCTTCGAACTCGATGCCCGTCATGCGGTTGCGATCCGTATCTTCGGCATCGTTCCACAGTCCGATCTGGCGGGCTATTTCGGTGGCGGTGGCGGCCGTGTCGCCCGTCACGATCTTGACGGCGATGCCGGCCGACATGCACTCCGCTACGGCGGCGGGAACCTCTTCGCGCACGGGATCGGCGATCGCCGCGACGGCCGCCAGGCGGTACGGCTCCTCCGCCTCTTCGATCCGCGAGGCGTTCGTCGGGACGTAGGCCAGCGCCAGCGTGCGCATGGCGCGGCGCTGCATACCCAGCAGTTGTTCCTGAATTTCGGCGGGGACCGTCGCGGCGTCGCAGCGGGCGAGCACCACTTCGGGCGCACCCTTTATGAGCAGAAACCGCTCCCGTGTATCGCATCGCTCAATGAGCGTAGCCATGTATTTGCGTTCGGTCGAGAAGGTCAGCCGGTCGAGAATCCGCACCCCTTCGCGCAGTGCGGCGTAGTCGCCGTTTTCGCGCCGGAGCCATTCGAGCAGCGCGCCTTCGGTGGGGTTGCCCAGCGGACGGCCGTCGGCGTCGAGGAAGGCGGTCGAGTTGGCCGCCACCGACTCGCCGAGCAGCCGCTCGTCGGGAAGCCCGTAGCGGATGATCTCCTGCACGCGCATCCGGTTCTGGGTGAGCGTGCCCGTCTTGTCGGTGCAGATGACCGTCACGGCACCCATCGTTTCGCAGGCGTGCATCTTGCGCACGAGATTGTTGGTTTTGAGCATCCGCCGCATCGAGAGCGCCAGCGAGAGGGTGATGCTCATCGGCAATCCTTCGGGAACGGCCATGACGATCATCGCCACCGAGACCATGAAGCAGTTGAGCACGATGCGCACCACGTGGGGCCACGGCGCATCGGCCAGCCCTTCGACGAGGAAGGCCTTGCCGATCAGAATGACGAAGATCAGCACCGACAGCGCGATGCCCACCTTGCCGATCTGCCGCGAAAGGCGTGTCAGCTGGCGGTGCAGCGGCGTCTGTTCGCCGCTCTGGACGGTCGCCTGTTCGGTGACGCGGCCCGCTTCGGTGGCGTCGCCGACGGCCGTGACGACCATGCGGCCGTATCCGTCGCGCACGGTCGTGCCGCGCAGCAGCCGGTTGGAGGGGTAGGTCGCTTCGGGGTCGAAGAGCTCCTCGTCGACGTACTTCGCCGTTTCGGGTTCGCCCGTGAGCGTCGACTCGTCCATTTGCAGCGATACCGCTTCGACCAGTTCGCCGTCGGCCGGCACCGTCTCGCCCGCTTCGAGGCTTACGAGGTCGCCGACGACGACTTCGCGGCGCGGAATCTCGCGCATCACGCCTCCTCGGCGTACCTTGACGGGCTGCTCGTCGTTTACACGGTTGAGCCGGCGGAACCGCCGCATGGCGTCCCACTCGAAGAGAAATCCCACGCAGGTGGCCAGCAGGATGGCGCAGAGGATGCCGATGGTTTCGGTGAAGTTGCCTTCCATGAAGGCCATGGCCAGCGACAGGGCTGCGGCGACGAGCAGCACGATGATGATCGGGTCGCGGAACTTCTCCGCGAGCAGCCGCCACGCCGAATCGTCGCGTTGCGGCGTGATGATGTTTTCGCCGTGGGCGGCGCGGCTTGCGGCCACCTCTTCGGGGGTGAGACCTTGCGGGTTGTAGGGGATCATATCCGGTTGTTTTCTGACTTGCAAAAATAATCGATCCGTCGTGCATTCGCGCGGCATGGGGCGAGATTTAACGGTTCGTTAATATCCGCCGTATGTTAACGAATCGTTAAGTCGACGGGAACTGCCGCGTCGAAGCATCGAGGCGGATGGCGATGAAGAGCAGGATGGTGAAGGCCAGCAGCGACGATCCCCCGTAGCTCATGAAGGGGAGCGGAATACCCATGACGGGCATCAGCCCGATCGTCATGCCCACGTTGACCAGCACGTGGAAGAGCAGGATCGCCGCCACGCTGTAACAGTAGACCCGCCCGAAAGGCTCCTCCTGCCGTTCGCCCATTTTCATCAGCCGCAACAGCAGCAGGCACATGACGCCGAGCACCGCGACGGCGCCCAGAAACCCCCACTCCTCGCCGACGGTGCAGAAGATGAAGTCGGTGTGTTTTTCGGGCACGAAGTTGTATTTGATCTGCGTTCCTTGCAGGAACCCCTTGCCGAAGAGGCCGCCCGAGCCGATGGCGATTTTCGACTGGTTGACGTTGTAGTCGATCCCCTGCGGTTTGTCGACGATGCCCAGGTAGCTCAGGATGCGCTCCTGCTGGTGCGGTTTGAGCACCGATTCGAAGATATAGTCGGTCGCCGGGACGAAGGCCATCGAAACGACGAAGAGTCCCGCCATGAGCAGGATGTTCATCAGCCGCGTGCGGTAGGCGTAGACCGCCACGATCGGCAGCGAAGCGAGCGTCACGGTCAGCAGGCTGCGGTAGATGTCCATCGTGCCGGGGGCGATGAGTCCCATGAACGACGAGAGGACGATGGCCGAGAGCGCCAGCGAGGCGAGGTAGACGATGCGCGAACGCCATCGGCCGTTCATCATCGCCTCCGACACCACGCAGATCAGGATCAGCAGCACCAGCAGCGTCATGGGCGTCAGCAGGAACGAAACGATGAAGAGCGCAGCGATGAGCAGAATCGGGATGCAGAGCCACTTGTTGAGTCCTTCGCGGTAGAGGACGAAGAGGAATGCACCCAGCACGATGCCCGAACCGGTGTCGTTTTGCAGAATGGTGAGCAGCATCGGGATGCCGACGATCACACCCACGCGCAGCAGATCGCCGAAGCGGTTGATCGAGAAGGAATAGTTGCTCATCACGCGCGCCAGCGCCAGCGCCGTGGCGATCTTGACGAACTCGACGGGCTGGATGCGCAGCGACCCCAGTTCGATCCATGACTTGGCGCCGTTGACCTCCTTGCCGGCGATCAATACGCCGATCATCACCACGATACCTATTATATATAGCGGATAGGCCCACATGTGGTAGTAGCGCACGTCGAGCAGCAGGACGACGAGCGCTACGACGAGTACGGCCGTCACCCACATGTACTGCTTGATGTAGAAGTGCGAGAAAGCGAAGAAATCGGCCGTCTCCTCATCGAACGAAGCGGCGGTGATGCAGATGCAGCCCGCCGCGACCAGCAGCAGGTAGTAGAGGACGGCCAGAAAATCGACCCCCTGGAACAGACCGCCTTTGATTCTACTTTGCATAGGAGGGATAATAGATTTGCATGTTCTTCACCCTATCGACGAGCCACGGGCGGGTGATCGTGTCGGTGAGGTAGTACTCCTCGACGAGCGAGGCGATCGGCAGGGCGATCGTGGCGCCGAATCCGCCGTTTTCGACGTAGACCGAGATCGCGATGCGGGGATTGTCCTTCGGTGCGAACGACAGGAAGGTCGAATGGTCGCGTCCCTGCGGGTTCTGGGCCGTGCCCGTCTTGCCGCAGACGTCCCAGCCGTCGAGCCGCGCCACGGTCGAGGTGCCGCCGACGTTCACGCCGCGCCACATTCCCTCGACGATCGGTTCGAAGTGTTTGGGGTCGATCATCGTATACTGCTTTTCGTAGAAACGGCGGTCGATCGAATCGCGCCCTTCGATGCGCTTGACGATGTGGGGGATGTAGTAGTAGCCCCGGTTGGCCAGGATGGCCGCGAAGTTGGCCATTTGCAGCGGCGTGCAGCCCAGTTCGCCCTGCCCGATCGAGAGCGAGATGACCGTCAGCGCGTTCCACGAACCGTGATAGACCCGGTCGTAGTATTCGCTCGACGGGACGTAGCCTGCCCCTTCGTCCAGAAAGTCGGATTCCAGCTTGCGGCCGAAGCCGAGGCTGTTGACGTAGGTTTTCCACATGTCGAAGCCGTGTTCGACGTCTTCGTAACGGCGGTTTTCGAGGATGTTGCGCAGCACGTAGCAGAAATAGGCGTTGCACGAGTTGGCCACCGCCCCGCGCAGGTCGAGCGGCGAGGCGTGGGCATGGCATTTCATCATGCGGTGGCCGTAGCGGAATCCGCCGTTGCAGGAGTAGCGGTCCGCCGGCGTGAGCACGCCCTCTTGCAGTCCGATGAGCCCCTGCACCAGCTTGAAGGTCGACCCCGGAGGATATTTCGCCTTCACGGCGCGGTTGAACATCGGCTGACGTTTGTTGTAGAGCATTTTCATGTAGTTGTTGCCCCTGTGGCGGCCTACCATTTCATCGGGGTCGAACGTGGGCGAGGAGACCATCATCAGGATCTCGCCCGTCGAAGGCTCGATCGCCACGGCGGCACCCACCTTGCCCCGCATCAGCTCTTCGGTGAAGGCTTGCAGGCGGGCGTCGATCGTCGTGACGATGTAGCTGCCCGGTTCGGGCAGTGAATCGAACATGCCGTCCATGTAGGAGCCCTTGACCACGCCGTGCGTGTCGATCTCGTTGATCTTGACGCCGTTCTTGCCGCGCAGTACCTCTTCGTAGGCCTTTTCGACGCCGCTTTGGCCGATGTAGTCGCCGGCGCGGTAGCGGGGGTTGCGTTTGAGCTGCGCGGCGTTGATCTCGCCTACGTCGCCCAGCAGGTTGCCGCCGATCTTGCGCGGATAGCTGCGTATGGTGCGGTAGACGGTGTAGAACCCCGGGAAGTTGTTTTCGTCGAAGCGCAGTTTCACTTCGCTGGAAATGAAATTGGTCACCATGTAGGGGATGCGGGGGCTCATGCGGGCGTTGCGCAGCGCGCGTTCGAGTTTGGTGCGGGAGATTCCCAGCAGGTCGAGCATTTGCAGCGTGTCGAATCCTTCGCGCGGCAGCTCGCGGTAGATGACCATCAGGTCGTAGCAGGCGCGGTTCTGCGCCAGGTACTCGCCGTTGCGGTCGAAGATTTCTCCGCGCGGCGGGTATTGGACGACGTGCCGCAGCGCGTTGCCGCGCGCCAGTTTTTCGTATTTCGGGTCGATGAGCTGGATGTAGGCCAGCCGCAGGATGATGACGCCGAAGATCAGCAGCACCACCGCTTGCAGCGTGCGCATCCGCACGTATCCTTTGCGGGAGTCGGTCATATGCGCGGCGAGAGTCGGGAGGTGAATACCTGTGCGATCAGCCAGCAGAAGAAGACGCCGACCGCGGCGCTCACGCCGAGCCGCAGCAGCGTCAGCAGCGCGTGCGACCACGAGAGCGCCTCCATGTAGAAGAAGATCGCGTTGTGGAGGACGACCGTCAGGGCGAGGTAGACCGTGAAGGACTTTTCGCCCAGCCGCCGTGCCGAGGGCACGCCGCCGTCGTGGACGTTCTCCTTGCCGCAGACGAAGTTGAGAAGGTGGATACGCACGAAGGCGACGAAGACCGTGGCGATCGTGTTCACGCCGGCGGCACCCATCGTCCAGTCCATCGCGAGCCCCATCGCGAGCCCCGCCAGAAGCATCCGGATCGGTGTGGTCTCCATCGGCAGCAGCGCGATGAAAACCACGTAGACCAGCGGGTTGAGGTAGACGCTCAGCGACAGGTTGTTGAACAGAAAGATCTGCAACAGCGCCGCCACCAGAAACAGAAGTGCGTATTGTAGGGTTCGGTACATAGCTCGGTCGAAAAGTCGGGGCGTGCCCCTCCGGTTTGTGTTAAATTCCCTCTTCCAATTGCCGTTGTTCGTTGTAGTCCTGATTCTTGACGAGCACCACGTCGTGCAGCGCCGTCATGTCGGCGGCCAGGCGGATGCGCACGTCGTAGGCCGTGCGGGTCTCGTTGAGTTCGAACTCCTCGACCGTGCCGATCAGGATGCCGGCCGGGAAGTAGCGCGAGAAACTCGTCGATACGATCGTGTCGCCCCGCTCCACGGCGGCATATTTCGACAGATCGCGCATACGGACGTGCTCCGCGTCGAAACCGTCCCAGTAGATCGAGCCGAAATGGCCGTCGCCCGCCACCTCGCCGCTGGCGCGGAACGAGGTATTGAGGATCGACACGGCCACCGAATAACGATCCGAACAGCTGACGATGTAGCCCACCATGGCGCCCGAAGGGGTGACGACGGCCGTTTCGGGCGATACCTCGAAATCGCGTCCCTTGTTGAGCGTCAGCAGGTTCTCCTGCTTGTTGATCGAGTTGGCCACGACGCGGGCGGTCGTGTAGCGGTAGGGACCCGCCAAGGGCGATCCCACCGTGTCGAGGGCGGCGAAGAGCGCCTGCTCGCGATAGAACGACAGTTCGTTTTCGAGCGCTGCGACCCGTTCGAGCAGGCGTCGGTTTTCGTCGGGCAGGGCGAAGAAGCGTTTCACGCCGCGGAAAGCGCTGTGGATTCCGCCCGCCAGCCGGTTCGACTGCGTGAGGATACGTGCCTGCGTGAAGTGGGAGGAGTGCGCATAATAATTGATCGCCACCGCTTCGATGATGACGAACAGAAGCGCTACATAAGTGCTCCGCAGGAATTCGAGTAGTTTGTACACCTCTCCGGTCAGGGTTTGTCGGCGGGAGCTCCGGCGGACGAAGATTCCCGTTTCCGGCAGGGGCCTCAGCCTCCGCCCGCAAACGGGAACTGTTCCTGAGGTCGCCGCGGACCGCTTATTTCATCAGGAACGAGAAGCGGTCGATGTTTTTCAGTGCGATGCCCGTTCCGCGCGCGATGGCACGCAGCGGATCTTCGGCGATATGGAACGGCAGTCCCGTCTTCTCCGTAAGACGTCGGTCGAGGCCCTTGATAAGGGCGCCGCCGCCGGCCAAGTAGATGCCGTTCTTGACGATGTCGGCATAGAGTTCGGGCGGCATCGTTTCGAGCACCTTCATCAGCGCGGCGTCGAGTTTGATGAGCGATTTTTCGAGTGCGTAGGCGATTTCGTTGTAGTTGAGCGTGACGCTCTGCGGCAGTGCCGTCAGCATGTTGGGGCCGGTGACGGTGAAATCCTCCGGCTCTTCCTCCAACTTGGGTATGGCGGCACCGATGGCGCATTTGATCGCTTCGGCCGTGCGTTCGCCGATGCGGACGTTGTGCTGCTGGCGGACGTAGTTCTGGATGTCGGAAGTGAAGACGTCGCCCGCCACGGTGACCGACTCCGAGCAGACGATGCCGCCCAGCGAGATGCAGGCGATCTCGGAGGTACCGCCGCCGATGTCGATGACCATGTTGCCTTCGGGCGCTTCGACGTCGAGCCCCGCGCCCAGCGCGGCGGCCATCGGTTCGTAGATCATGTAGACCTCGCGCCCGCCTGCGTGTTCGGCCGAGTCGCGCACGGCGCGGATCTCGACGTTGGTCGATCCCGACGGGATGCAGATCACCATTTTGATCGAGGGCGAGAAGAGATGCCCCGAACTCTTGACCTTCTTTATCATGCCGCGCAGCATCAGTTCGGTGGCCGTGAAATCGGCGATCACGCCGTCTTTCAGGGGGCGGATCGTTTTGATGTTGGGGTTGGTCTTCTCATGCATGGCGCGCGCCCGTTCGCCGATGGCGACCAGCTTGCCGGAGTGGGAGTCGATGGCGACGATCGAAGGCTCGTCCACCACCACGCGGCCGTTGTGGATGATCAGGGTATTGGCCGTTCCGAGGTCGATGGCCAACTCCTGTGTCAACGAAAAAAGTCCCATATCTTTTTCTATTTATTATCAGTGTTTTAAACGGATATCAAACCGGCTTCTCGCAAATGCGGCCGGCGTCGGGAAATCTCACTTGCAAAGATAGGAAAAAGAACGGAATATCGCTGCAACAATTTTTAAGAATTTTAACTACATTTGCCGTGTCATTGCAAAGTGTCGAATTTAATTCTGATTTCGTTATGAAAACGCTGAAACTTGATATTTCGAAGGCCGGCGTGGAGATCACTCCCCGCATGGAGGAGCGCACCCGCGAGGCGCTCTCGCTGCTCTATTCGAAGCAGGGCGCCGGCAACGATTTCCTGGGGTGGGTGACCCTTCCCTCGTCGATCGCGCCGCAGGAGTTGTCGCGCATCGAGGCCGAAGCCAGGAAGTTGCGCGAGTGTGCCGACGTGATTATCTGCATCGGTATCGGCGGTTCCTATCTGGGTGCCAAAGCCGTTGCGGAGGCGATGGGCGATTCGTTCGCCGCGCTGCGTCCGCGCAAGGAGCCGGTGGTCGTCTTCGCCGGTCAGAATCTCTCGGAAGAGTATACCTACGAACTGCTCGATGCCGTCAAGGACCATTCGATCGCGGCGATCGTCATCTCCAAGTCGGGGACGACGACCGAACCGGCCGTGGCCTTCCGCATCGTCAAGGCGGAGATCGAACGGCGTTACGGCAAGGCCGGGGCCGCCGAGCGTATCGTGGCCATTACCGACCGTGCGCGCGGTGCCTTGAAGACGTTGGCCGACAACGAGGGCTACGCCACTTTCGTCATTCCCGACGATGTGGGCGGCCGGTTCTCGGTACTCACGCCGGTGGGATTGCTGCCGCTGGCCGCCGCCGGTGTCGACATCGAGGCGCTGGTACGCGGCGCCGAGGAGATGGAGCGTGCCACGGGCGAGCAGGTCGCCTTCGCGGAGAACCCCGCGGCGGTCTACGCCACGGTGCGTAATGCACTGTACGAAGCGGGCAAGAAGATCGAGATTCTGGGTTCCTACGAACCGAAGCTCCAGTATATCAACGAGTGGTGGAAGCAGCTCTACGGCGAGTCGGAGGGCAAGGACGGCAAAGGGCTCTTCCCTGCCAGCGTGACCCTCACGGCCGACCTCCATTCGATGGGGCAGTACATTCAGGAGGGCGAACGGACGATGTTCGAGACGATCGTCTCGGTGACCGCTCCGAAGCACGAGGTGCGGATCGAATCCGACGCCGAGAATCTCGACGGCCTGAACTATCTGGCGGGCAAGCGCCTGTCGGAGGTGAACCGCATGGCCGAGTTGGGCGTGCAGCTGGCGCATGTCGACGGCGGCGTTCCCAACCTCCGCATCGAAATTCCCGAGATTTCGGCGCACGCACTGGGCGCACTGCTCTATTTCTTCGAGAAGGCGTGCGGTATCAGCGGCTACCTGCTGGGGGTGAATCCCTTCAATCAGCCGGGTGTCGAGGCCTATAAGAAGAATATGTTCGCCCTGTTGGAGAAACCCGGCTACGAGGCCGAGACGAAGGCGATCCGGGAGCGGCTGAAATAACGCAACGGTTTGCGCATGAACGATCGGGCGCCTTCCTGCGGGAAAGGCGCCCGATTTTTTGACCGCCGTTTCTCTTTCCCGCACTTTTCGCAAGGCGGCTGCGCTGCGCGCAACGATGATTATTTGGTTGCGTCCGTCCTTAGCAGGCCCGCAGCCTGTCCGATCGCCGTGTTTGATCTTTTGATGCTTTTGGATCAAGCCAAAAGCACAAGAAATTCAGTGAGAAGAAAAACTTCCGATCGATTCTTCGGGAAGTATCCCGCACCTTCGATTCGGAGATTTCCAGCGAGGAGCAGGGTTACCACCTTTTTGTTGCATAATACTGTCTACGAGTTTGCAGCGCGGACATATTACCCTCGCCGGATTTCGAAAAGCGGATCGGATGCACCTCTGATCCTGCATTATGGGATAGCCTTATCAGTAATTATAACAACTTACATCCCGATGAACCGTTTATAAGGTGGGTATAATTTGTTTTTTGAGAATAAATGGGAGAAATAAAACATGAACAACTTCAAAGATTTCTGTCCGACCTTCGAAATTGTTCATGTCCCCTATTTTCTTACACTGAAATATTCATAACTATTTTATTCAGAATAAATTTTGTGAGGCTATTTTTCTAAGAAGTCTTTCTAATGGTCTATTTCGAACGTTTTAGATGACTAACTTTACTGTGTGCCAATATGCCCTCCGATGTCGTAACTCCTATTTTGTCTCGTCTCGCCCTGCTTATCTTCGGAGAGGGACATCGTCGTGCAAAGCGCGAGCCGCCGAATCAGGTCCAGTCTGTGGGCTGGACCTGATTACGACATGAAGATGTATGATCTCACTTCGTTTCATTCGGTTCGGCCGACTACCACGATACCTTTTGAGTATAGAGGTTTCCGAACCTGTCCGTAACACGCACCTCACCCTCGCGGATTCCTTCCGACGGTTTGATCCGGAACATGTGGAACGAATTGACGGGCTTGCAGTATTTGCGCGTCGTTTTGTTCGTCACGGTAGCGTAGAGGTCGACATAGTCGGGATCCAACGCATCGTGCGCCTCCATCTGGCCGACCTTCACTCCGTTCTCCCACCATTCGACAGCACCCCATTTGTTATCGTGCGCCCAAATGTTGGCCATCACGTATTCGCCGCCGGTGCGTGCCGGAGGATAGACCTTCATCTGGTAGTTGCGATCTTTGCCACAGCAGAGATAGTACCACGAAACCTCTTCGCCGTCGACATCGACGACGAAATAACCCTGCGGCGTGCCGTCATTGTTGAGCAAACGGTTCAAGCGCAATGCCCCCGTGGACTTGGTGACGGTGATCGAGGTGAGGTTGTCGATATCGTAGTTCCGCTCGGGTTCGCTCGTATAAAGATAAGTATGGTGGTTATGTCCCGCCCATGAATAGACATACTTGAAATCGAGCAGCGCCTTGCTATAAGCCGCAAAGTTCTTGTTGCGGCGCACCATGGTCGTCTTTTTGTTGAACATCTGGGCATGGGCGCAGATCATGATGATCTTGTCCTTGGGCACATATTTCAAATCCTCTATGAGCCAGTGCACGGTCTCGTCATAGAGGCCGTGGCGATACGATTCCTTGGCATCCTTACGGTCGTAGAGTATGTCGTCGATAAAAATGTAATGCACGCGACCGATATTGGCCGAATAACACGTAGGCCCCAGATGCATCTCGTAGTGCATCGTGCCGAGCGAATCTTTCAGCAACGTGGTCTGGTCGTGGTCGTGGTTGCCGATGACATTGAAAGTCACCATGTTCACACGGTCGGTATTGTGCAGATAGACAGGATAGACCGTCAGCTCGTTATAGATCACGTCGCCCAGTTCGATACCGTAACACGGCGTAGCGATACTCTTGCGCGTCTTGATGATGTCGGGAATCACCACATCGCGGTAGGCCTCCGCCGAGTTGTCCCAGAAGAAATCCTTGATCTGCGGGTCGCCCTGCACGATGAGCGTATGGTGATCGGACGACTCCTTGCGCGGTTCGAGTACGAAATCGGCCGTGAAGGTCTCGACGTAGCGGGGGATGCGTTTGAAAGGAATCGGCAGGCTGTGGCGAGCGGGAATTTCATACTCGGCAGGCACCGACAGCATGATGAAATGACGGTTTTCGAGATCGCTCGTCAGCGTATAACGGCCGTCGGAATCGGTCTGCGTGCAGTTCAGTCCGTCGCTGACGACGGCTCCAGCGACAGGGCTTCCGTCGGTCGAGGTAACCCGTCCCGACACGTTGGGGATTTGCGCGTACACGGCACATGCCGCTACGAGCATTGCGAATAATAGGGTGAATCGTTTCATCTATGTATGAATATTATTTCGTTCCGTTCCAATAGTAACAAGGTCTTACTTCGCCGACCTCGGCATTGTTGCGCTCGGTATTGCGTCCGAGTATGAACATCCCGTAGTTTTCGGCCGTCACACGCGGAGCCTCACGCCCCTGCGACGGCGTACCGACGGCGCCGCCGACACCGCAACCGTCCACCCTGTCGGTGTCGTTGCGACTCTCGGCCAATATCGATGCCGTGAAGCCGAAGCGGCCGCAGATCACGCCGCCGTTGCGGCAGTCGGTGATGGCTGTATACCGTTTTGGGGTCTGCGTCGTACCCACGATACCTCCGGCATTGCCGCTTCCTTTGAGGAGCACATCGCCGACATTCACGCAACCGTACATGTCGCCCGCCTCGAACAGACCGCTTATGCCGCCTGCCACCGCAGCCGAGCCGTCAACCGTACCTTCGTTCACGCACTCCTGCACATCACAGAACGACGCCAGCGCCATAATGCCTCCGATGCGGCCCGATTCGCTGTGGACAGCTCCCGTATTGGAACTGAAACGCACGACGGCATTGACGGTTTCGTTGCCTGCGATAAAGCCGCACAGGCCGCCCACATGAATGCCGCGGGCGCTGTTGTAGGTGTTGGCGGCATAGCCGCACGACACGTCGCCTTCGTTACGGCACTCGACCACGGCAACGGCCCACTTGGCATCGCCCTTGGCAAAAGCGTTGCCGATGATCCCGCCCACGGCAGTGCGTACTTTGGGGCTTTCGCCGGCGAACTTCACGGCGGCCTTGTTCAGACACTGCACCGCCACGATCGGACGTGCCGCCTGACCGACGATGCCGCCGACCGATCCGCCGGCAAATCCCGAAGCCGTGACCGCGGCATAGTTGACGCAATCGCCGACAGTCAGCGCGGAGTGCGTCGAACCGGCGATGCCGCCCGCCATCGTGAAGATGTCGCAGCGGGCGATGATCTCGCCGAAGTTGTCGCTGCAAACGATGTCTCCCTTGGTCAGACCGCAGATGCCTCCGACCTGCAATCCCTGCGGGACATCGGATTCGGAGATCGATTTGGCCGCCACCGTAACGTTACCTCGATTGGTGCAGAACTTGACCTTGACATACGTGTGACTCCCTGCGATGCCGCCGATATAGTTGTTGGGAAAAGCTCCGCTATAAGTTATCGTACCGTGATTGTCGCAATAGCCGATAAAAGCGCAGGAGAGGGGACGGGTGGGGCTGCCTCCGACCACGCCACCCAGATAAATGCCGGCACTGCGATTGTCGAGATTGCCACCGAAATTACCCGACGACGAAACATTGCCGTAATTGTCGCAATTGATGACAATATATTTATTCATTCCGCAAATTCCTCCCACGTAGTTGGACATCAATGATTTGCCCGACCGGTGCGAAATCTGGCCGCGGTTGATGCACCCCTCCAGCGTCCCGTGGTTCACGTCAGCGATGAATCCTGCGTAGAACTCCTCCTCGCCGTTGTCCGTACATTTCATCGAACACGAGGCGTCGATCGTAAGGTTCCGTACGACGGCCTTTTCCGAAACGATATGGAAAAGCCCTGCCGTCGTTTTCCAGTTGGAGATCGTGTGGCAGCCGCCGTCAAAAATACCGTCGAAAACAGCTATCGGTACAAAGTCCTTCACCTTGGCCATGTCGATGTCAGCCGTAAGACTTATTACCCCCTCGCGGTCGGCCCATGGGGTAATATCCTCGCCGGCATTGGCCGCGGTTGCGAACGCCACCAATTCCCTGGCCGAAGATATGCCCTCGGCCATAGTCGTCCCGACCGACAGCAACATCGAGACGAACGATAACAGAATGATTCTCTTCATTTGCATTATATAAGTTTAAAAGTTTTGCGATTTACAGGGCCATATCCGACGTTGACGCGGAATCCCAGTCGAGCGAAGCGGAGTAGCGGCGGCCGAAACGGTCGGTAACCTCGACCGTGCAAGAGGTCGCTCCGTCCGACGGCTTGATGCGAAACAGGTGCTTGACATTGGTGTCCGGCTTGAACTCCTCTTTGGCGAGGTTGCCGGGTTTCGAGTTGCTCCGGTCGCAGCACTCCTTGTATGCCTTGTCGTAACTCTCGATACGGGCCATCGGTCGGCCCGCCACGGCATTTGGGCCGTTGTCGGTATAGAGTACGCTGCCCCATAGGGCGTCCCACGCCCAGACGTTGGCATAGACATAGCCGTCGCCGTAGTCGGACGGAGAGTAGACGCGCATCTGGTAATCGTCGCCCAGTCCGTTGGATACGCCCAACTGGTTGCCGCACGGATGGTAATGCCATTCGATCTTCTCGCCGTCGACATCGACGACATAGTACCCGCGCGGCGTCCCGTCGGAGCAGACCCACTCGTTGAGCCATAAGGCTCCCGTAGCACGCGCAACGATATGCCCTTCGATATTGCTCAGCCGGTTTTCGCCGTTTTTGGAGTAGACTTTGTTGAAGTTGATATGCGAATGTCCGGCCCACGAATGCACGTATTTGTACTCCGAAAGCTTCTGCGCATAGAGCCGGCCGTTCTTGTCCACGTCGACGGGATCTTTCCCGGGCTTGCCGAACATCGAAGAGTGCGAGCAGATCATTATCATCTTCTCCTTCGGGACGTATTTCAGATCGTTGCACAACCATGTATAGACCTCGTCCGAAAGACCGTCGCTGTATCCTCCCGCGCCGTCGCCCTTCATGACGATGTTGTCCAGACAGATGAAATGGAGCCTGCCCAGATCGAACGAATAGTTCGTGGGACCAATATTCTCCTCGTAGGGACGTATGGCCTCGCCGTCCGTCGGCGCTTTGGTATCATGGTCGTGATTGCCGATGACGCCGAATATCGGGAACGAGAGCGTCTTGACCCCCGATCGATAGATCTCCCACATGTTTGCATCCTCGTGGATCAGATCGCCCAATCCGATGCCATAGACCGGACGGTCGGTCATCGTCGCACACAACTTGTTCATATCGCGGCACATGTCCTCGAACATGTCGATGGAGTGATAGGCGAACTTGTCATAACCTCTGTCGCGGGCGCGTATCTGCGGGTCGCCTACCATGAAGACCGTAAAGCGGTTGCTATTGCCGCGCCGGCTGCGCAGTCGGAATTCGGTGCTGAACGAGGTCGAACCCTCTGGAATGCGGTCGAAGAACTGCGGCAGCCCCTCCTTGGATTCGATTTCGTAACCCGACGGAACGGTAACCGTCACGAAACGCCGTTTCGACAGGTCGCTGCTGAGCCAAAAATGACCGTTGCGGTCGGTCTGGGTCGTTTGCAGGCCGTCGCTTACGACAATTCCTTCGAGCGGGGTTCCGTAATCGTCGAAGACGGTTCCCTTGACGTTACAGCCCTCCTTGTCGGGGATGCTGAACGGATCTTTCGAACCCAGTTCGTTATTACCGTCGGTACATGCCGCAAGCAGCAGCAGGGCAACGAGTGTATGGAAGAATCGTTTCATCTCACAATCGTTTCATTGTGGGGCAGGGAGGCATCACCCTCGCCTGCCCCTGTGCCTAACGGCGTGAAGTCCCTACTTCTCGCCGTTCCAGTAATAGCAGCCGCCGACCGTTGCGGTCTTCCCGCTGCCGATAATGCCCTTCGCATAGCTATCGGCGTCGAGCGTCAGGATCAACTCTTGCGGTTTCTCGCTGGCACCCAGATAGAACGATCCTCCGACGCCGCAGTTCGTAACGGTAGTCGTTCCGGCGTCTATGCCCACGATCATACCCATACCGAAGAGGTTGTCAGGCGTGACAGATGCATCCTCCGTACCTAAAACCGTACTGTTTCGAATAAGCGTGGCGTAGGCCTTGCAATCCGAAACGGACGACACACCCACAACGTATGCCGCAATGCCGCTGACCCCGATCAACGAGGGGCTCGACGCATTGTGGCCATAGATATTCTTGGCTTTGACCGTACAGCCCGCAATCGTCGAGTTCGCCAGCGTTCCGGCGATACCGCCTGCGAAGTGGGGGCCGCTTCCCTCGATTCCGCCCGTGAAACCGCAGTCGGAGATATCCGAGAAACGGGCATAGCCCACGATGCCCGCAGCCCCCGAGCGCTTGCTTTCGACCATGCCCGAGCACGAGCAGCCCGTAATCGCGATGCGGTTGGCCTCATCGGCGCCCAATGCACAGCCCATGATGCCACCGCCGTTGGCAGCCGACAACGGATCGTCCCACGTATTGTTGTACTGATAGTGGCGCATGTCGGCCGTCACATGACACTTCTCGATAAGGGCCGCAGTCCCTTTGACAGCACCGACGATACCGCCCGTTGCCGTGAAGATCCCGTTCTCCTTGGCATTGGCATTGTTCACGTTGATATAGGCCGCACCCTCGCAGTTCCGCACCTCGACGGGGTGTTCCGTATAGCCGAGAATCCCGCCCGTGAACGACGGCAGAACTTTGAATGCGTTATCGGTGGTTGCGAAGCCTATTTCGGCGCGATTGGCGCAATCCTCATAGATGTGGGGTCCGTCGTCGGTCGGCCGGTAGTTGATTCCGACAATCCCTCCCACGAAAATCTTGCACATGCCTTTGGTCAGCAGTTGGTTGTTATTCAATCTCAGGCTGCCTTCATTGACACACGACGAAGCGCCGCACTCCACCGAACCGGCGATGCCGCCGACGGCGTAGTAACTGAACTTCGATTGCAGATCGACCGTCATATCGCCGGCATTGGTCAGATTCGAGAGCGCGGTTCCGGGATAGGCGAACCCGACGATACCGCCAAGACGCAAATACGCCCCTTCGATGCTTTCGATACCGCTGACCGTGACGCCGCCGCGGTTGGTCGTCGCCGCATCGGCAACCGTCTGTGCCTTGCCGAACGAACCGTAAACGCCGCCGACCGTGGCGAGCGTAACCGCACCGCCGATGCGGACCTCTCCTTCGTTCGCGTTGCCCGAGAGCGACTCGGCAGCATTTCGTACGAATCCGCAAATGCCGCCGGCATTGACGGTACGCGGATCGGAAGCCTGATCGACCGTACCCCTGTTCGTGCAGTCGACGATGCTGCCCTCGCATTGGCCGATCACGCCGCCCAGATGCTCCTGATCGACGACAGCGGCATTTTCGGAGTTGAACTTGCGCTCATACTTGGTAGTAACCGTGGCTTCGGTCTCGTTGGTGCAGCCGCTGATGCGCTGGCCGCCGAAAACCGTTCCGGCTACACCGCCGATACGCGTCTCCCAGTAGTACGACGTCGAGCTGACGTCGCCATGGTTGGTACAACCCGAGATCGAACCGCTGTTCTGCCCCGACACGCCGCCGACGAAATTCGAACGGTTGGCCTGGACTTTGTTCACAGCCGTGCTGTTGGAGACGACCGTGCCCTTGTTGATGCAGTCCCTGATTACACAGGTGCCGTTCGATGAACGGCCCACGACGCCGCCGACGCAGAGGGTCTTGACGTCCGAAGAGTTGGTAACCGTACCGTTGTTGGTATTCGAGTGAACTTCGGCGGTATCCCCCGCATCATCGCTGCGATCGAACGTACCGAGAACTCCGCCGGCGCATACGACCTTCCCGGACGCCTGAGCGGCAGCCGACACATCGCCGTTGTTCACGCAGCCGCTGATACGTCCCGTGCGGTAGATACGACCTACCAGTCCACCGACATAGATGTCGAAGCCGCTCGTACCCGCATAAGATACTTTGGCATTGTTCACGCAATCCTCGACCACACCGCGCCCCATGCCGACCAATGCACCGAGACTTATTTTGTCGTCGGGCGACAGGGTATTCGCAAACTCGCACGAAGCGTCGATCGTGACATTCTTGATCACCGATTCGCCGAGCGTGAAGTTGAAGAGAGGCCATGCCGATTTGAGGTTCTTGATCGAGAATCCGCGCCCGTCGAACGTGCCGTTGAACGCATTGTTAAGATCCCCGACTCCGATACCTTTCCAGTCCGAAACCTCAGCCATATCGATGTCTCCCGCCAGATAGTACGAACCACCGAGGATGCCGTTGCGGACATTTTCAGCGAGTGCGAGCATGTCGGCGGCACTGCGAATCTCAGTCTCGGCCACCGTTTCGGTCGGAGCGAACGCCACAGCAGGCATCGCCAGCATCTTGCCGGCAGAGACGACCTGCTCCTTGTCACTCCTCATACGCATGAGGTGACCTTCGGGATCGACGATCTCGACCGTGAAACCCGCAGCGAAGGTCTGCGCCGGAACCGCCACGACGAACGCTTCGGCATCGGCATCGAGAGTTATCCCTTCGCCGCATGCGAGTGTCACGCTCTGGCGGGACTCCTCGACCTCCGCATCGGGGATCACCAGTGCCGACGCGGTATAATCGATATCGAACTCGCCGCACAGGGGCTCGTGCGAATTGCCGTAGAACCGGATGCGATCTACGGCATCGCAGCCCTCGGTACCCTTCGTCAACCGGATCTTGACGAAACCGCATGCGTTTTTCAGCACGACCGACGGCGTCTGGCCGCGTCCCACCAACACGGCCGCCCCTTCGGCAAACGACGCTCCGTTGCGGTTCTGCACCGCAGGCAGTACGACCTTGCCATCGACATACGCCGAGGCGGGATAGATCACGTCATAGGGAGGATTAATAACCTCGTTCACAAAGAACGCCGCGGAAGCCGTACCCTCCTCGACATTCGAGAGCGCGTCGCTCTGACGACCGTTGACGGCGATGCAGTCGCCGTTGGACCAGTAGACCTTGTACAGGCCCGTATTTCCGTCTTTGTCACCGAGATGAGTACGTGTACCTTCGAGGGCGGCGGTCAGTTCGGTCGTTCCGCGGGCATTCGTAAGATCTTCCGAAATATCGGTGGTGCACGAACCCATCGTCACGGCCGCCAAACCCAATACCGCAAAAATCTTTTTCATGACACTCAGTTCATTTGTAGTTCGACTTCCGATTACCATTCGCTCTCTATCTCTTCGATCTCCTGCAACTCCTCGGGCGAAAGTTCCCACTCTCCCTCGCTCGCGGCGAATCCAGTCTCGATGGACACCGACCACCATTCGATTTCGGGAGAATGGTATCCCTTCTTGATTTTGTTCATCATATAAAGTTTTGGTTAGTAGAATCCGTTTCTTGCATTTCCAGCATCCGTTTACTCCTGTCCGTTCCAGTAGTAACACCCGCTCGGCGTGACATTGCCGTCGCCGACGATGCAATTGCCGAAATTGTCGGACGTAACCGTCATGATCACATTCTGAACCTTGCCTGCCGATCCCGTATTGAGCGTTCCGCCCACACCGCAGTCGCTGATGGTCGAACCTGCCGTCGAAATGCCCGCGATCAGTCCCATACCCACATGCATCTGTTCGTTGGCAGTCGAACCTACATTCTGGATCAAGGTGGCGAAAGCCTTGCACCTCGAAACCGATGACTTGCCGTATAGGTATCCGACGATTCCCGCTGCCGGAAAATGGTTGATGCTGTTGAAGCCCAAACTACTGTGACTGTAAATATCCGGCGATTTCACGATGCAGTCGGTCACCGAGGCATCACTCAGGCAGCCTGCTATACCCGCCGCAAAGTGGGGGCCGCTGCCAACCACGCTGCCGGTGAAACGGCAATCCGACACGGCCGCATACTTGGCGAAACCGACGATGCCCGCTGCAGTCGAACGCTTGTTTTCAAGCGCACCCGAGTTCGAGCAGTTCGAAATCTTCACGATGTTCGACTGGCTTTCGCCTACGGCACAGCCGACGATACCGCCGCAGTGGCACATCTTAAACGGATCCATATCGATGTTGCGGTTGTAGGCATAGTTGCGGATATCGACCGAGACGATGCAATCGGCCACCTCAGCTACCGTCTCGACAATGGCGCCGACGATGCCACCTGCTGCCGAAAACAGGCCGTCGTATTTGTTATTGGCGCCCGAGGAGTTCACATAACCGTTGTTTTCACAGCCTTTCACCGCTACGGGCATCTCGGTATAGCCCAGAATGCCTCCCGTGAATGCGGGAAGGATGTTGAAGTCGTTCGATTTGGTGCTGATTCCCACCTCGCCGTCGTTCACGCAGCCCGAGTAGGTGTTGAGGTCGCCGGCTACATTGCGGCCGGCGATACCGCCGAAGCAGATCCTGCTCGACGTGTTTTTGAGCAGGATGCCGTTATTGATCATCAGGGTTCCCGAGTTTTTCGAGTCGGAGATTCCGCACTCGGTCGAACCCGCGATGCCGCCGATGGCGAACGCGGTGAAGTTCGCTACCAGATCGGCTGTGACGGCGCCCGTATTGGTGAGCGACGACAACGGTGATTCGGAATCGATATAGCCGGCGACTCCGCCGAGATTCAGGGTAGTCGAATTGTCGGCAGCCGTCTCGACATTAAGAACCGTAATAGGGCCGCTGTTCGAACTGTTCTTGTCGGAGTCGCTCTGCACGGCACCGAACCGACCGTAAAGACCGCCGACCGATGCGTATCTCACACCCTTGACGGCCGACGTGGCGTCGCCCTGCAAATCGAGTTTAGCGACATTGACATTGTTTTCGGCCTCGCCCTCGGCAAAATCGCCCGCGATACCGCCCATATAGAGATATTGCTGGTTCGATGACGAAATCATTGAGCCGCGATTGGTACAACTCTTGATACTGCCCGACGCCTGATAACCGACCACACCGCCGGTATACTCATTGTAAACGGCATCACCGCTACGATAGAGCGTAGTGGACACGGGCTGTGCATTCACGCAGTCCGATACCGCCGCCGTAGAGTATCCTGCTACGCCGCCGCAATAGACCGTACGCGAAGCGTCGGTGCTGACGATCAACATTTTTTCACCAGTCGAACAGCCGCTCACCACTCCCGCAGCTTCGCCTGCGATGCCGCCGATGCGCAATGCCGACGAGACCTCCGAAATACGGGCATAAACGTTCATGCTGCCATCGTTCGAGCATGAAACGATCGACGAACTCTCGCCGTGACTCTTGCCCGCAATGCCACCGGTATTGAGGCTCGCATTCGAGACGACGCTCTCGGCCACAGTGAACGAAGCCTTGTTCTTGCAGTTGCGCACGGTGCCGTTGTCGCACAGGCCGACAATGCCACCGAAACCTGTTTCGGCCGAGGCGTCCAGATTTTCGACCGCTACGGCAGCCCGGTTCTCGCAGTTTTCGATCACGCCGTACGATACGCCGGCGATCACACCGAACCAGCTTTCGGAAGTTACGCTGCCCGAGAAGGTCATCGAGCAATCCTCGTCGACGATGATGTCCTGAACCGTGGCGCCGGCACCTACATGTCCGAAGAGCGACGCATCGCCTTTCCACGCCTTGACAAGCCAGCCGTTACCGCGGAACACACCATCGAACGGACGTGCGGCGGTGCCGATCGGCGTCCAGGTCTCGACTTCGCTCATATTGATGTCCGAGAGCACGTTCACGAGCACGCCGCCTTCGTTTTCAGTGGTCCAGTAGGAGATATCTTCGCCGGCGTTCCATGCCTCGGCGAACATCTTGAATCCGGGTCCCGTAACGATGCCGCCTGCGGGCACGAAGTCCTGCGTGATGGCTGGCAACGCGATGGACCGGCCGCTGTCCTTGACCGTGAACTCGACAACGCATTCGCGTCCGGCCTTCGTGTCACTGAGGTTTTTGCCTATCCAGAATTCGAAAACCGAGTTGAGGCCATCCTCTGCCGGCGTTTCGGTACACTGAACCCAGTAGGGAACCTCGACCTTCTCGATGATACCGAACGGAGCCGTGACCTCGAACGAGACATTGCCCTCGGCTGCCACGGCGATCTTGCCGTCGTCAGTCATGTTCACTTCGCTGCCAAATTGGAAAACAGTGAACTCGCCGTTATAGCCTTCCGTCGGAATCAGCTGCACGGCTCCGTAACGCGACTGCTCGCCGGGATTGGCGTCGATGCTGACGTGCATGACGGTCATAGTCTGGCCGAACTCGTCGACTGTCGGGGTACCGACCTTCTCGGCCTCGATCCAGTCGGGGGCTTCGATCGTCCACTCCGAAGTGGTACGCACCTCGACGTCGTATGAAAGCGCCTCATTGGACCCCAGAATCTTATAGACATCGCTCATGACGAAGACATTGCCCGCCTGATCGATCTCGACCTTCCTGGTGTAGCGCCCCGCTGTGACGGTCAGCACGGCATTGCGCTTGTCGAACGAGTCATTGGATTCCACCACGAGTTCGACTTCGTCGCTGCCCGTATGGATCAGGTCGGAATCGACCTTGCACCACTCGCTGTCGGACGAAACCTGCCAGTGGATCGTCTGCACATTGAGATTAACCGTCAATTTCACCGTCTGACTCGCGCTGGTAATGCCGCGTGTTATGTCCCACGCGGGTACGATCTCTATATCGAGCGATGAAGGGCCGTTCTCGATGTTGTCCGTCGAACATGACATGACCGCCAACACTACTGCTGTCAATATCAAAATATATTTTTTCATAGCTGCAATCGATTATTCTTTCTTTCTCTTCTGGTTGTGGTCAGCCCACCAAACCTCGGTTTTCATGTTGTTCACCCCGCCCAGCCAGCCGTTGACGGCCTCGTCGTAGTTGACGGGATTGCGGAACTCTTCGTCGGCAGGATAGAGCAGGCGAGTCGGCAGCACGCCGTCGTTGCCCGCAAGCGACTTGACCGGCATCTCGGGATATCCCGTACGGCGGTAGTCGCACCATGCCTCGATACCGACCAGAACGGTCGATATCCATTTCTGGGTCATGATACGTTCGAGTGCGGCATCGTCCCTGAGTCCGTCGAGCGATACCAAAGGATTCGAAAGGAACGACGATACGATCGACTCGGAGGCATCGGGATTCCATTCGTAGATCGACTCGGCGACGGCTCGGTCGTAGTAGCTCTTGGCCGTTCCCGATATCCACTTGCGATGCGCCGCCTCCGCCCAGATGAACCATATTTCCGAGAAGCACATGATCGAGAAGTGGTCGCGATTCTGGATCAGGCCGCGGTTGTAGTGGGCCACTATATCCACATAGGGGACCAGTTCCTGATAGGTAACCTGCGTGGGCGCACCCACGCGTTTGTTGTCGAAATAGAAGCTCAGACGCGGGTCGGACAAGATCACGTTTTCATCGGAGTCGAGCACGTACATCTCGTTCATCAGCCGTTCGCAGATCATATTGCTGTTCCAGCTGCCGGCACGCCACGAGAAGAACGGCGTCTGCTGGGCGGCCACCGCATCGTTGAAAGGCACATCGGCAGCGTCTTCGCGGCTCTCGAAAACAGGATAGTCCGCCGGATAGGAGAAAATCTGGTTGAGTTTCGACACGGCGAAGAGGCTCTCGGTCTCGACATCGACCTCGTCTTTGAGCGCCGCACGCATCAACAGACGCAGATAGATCGAGTTACCCAGCTTGCGCCATTTCTTGATGTCTCCCTTGTACATGTAGTCCTCCGAAGCGTCGAAGTTCTCCTTCGACTGCGCCAGCAGCGTATTGGCCTCCTCGAGCAGCCGGAACATATCGCGGTAGATCTCCTTTTGGCTGTCGTAGCGGGGTGTGAATTCCGTACCGCCCGAAGTATATCCCTGCAACGCCTCGAAATAGGGCACATCGCCGTAGGCGTCGGTCAGAGTGGACATGGCGATGACCTTGATGATGGAGGCGACGGCCAGCGCCGCATCGTTCTTGTCCTTCTTGGCTTGCTCGAGCATTGCCTGCGCATTGCCGCCGACCGAATAGAAATCGTTCCAATAGCCCGCCGCAACGCTGTTTTGAATGCGATAGTTACTGATTTTGTCGGCATTCTGCTGGTGGCCGACCGTATACTGCATGAGTTGCGAGGTCAGTGTGAACGACCGGTTGATCATGCGGTACTCGTAGTTAAAGACGGTCGGCTGCACGAACGTAGTGGCCGTCGTATTCTGCACGGCGTTTCGGTTTATGTTCATCTCTTCGAAACGCGAACACGAGGTTGTGACGGTCACCGATGCAACCAGTGCGGCTATCGAATATTTTATCTGTTTTGTTCTCATAATCATCATGCTGCTCTGTTAGAAAGTTATCCTTACGTTGCCGCCGAACGTCGCTGTTCCGGGCATCTGCAACATCTCGAATCCGGGAACTACCGACGCACCGCGCATGAAGGCGCCCTCGGGATCCCACCCCGGGAACTTCGACCAACAATAGAGGTTACGGCCGTAGACGGAGAGCGACAGTCCCTTGATGAACTTGCTCCTTGCCAACAGCTGGCGCGGAAACTCGTATGCGATGCGAATCTCGCGCAGTTTGAGGAATTCGGTGCTGACAAAGTTCTGCTCGCAGTTCTGGAAAGCATATGCCAGACCGTAGTACTCGACGATGTCGGCTGTCTTGTGGGTATTGCGAATGAAGTTGCCGTCGGGCAACTGGTTCACTCCGTCGAGAACCAGTCCGTCGTAACGTCCGGCGAGCGTAAAGCTGCCTTTGCCCCGTGTACCGAGAACGGCGTTGGTATAAGAGTAGACGTTTCCGCCGTGCTGGCCGTCGAAAGCAACCGACACGGTCAATCCCTTCCACTTGACACTCGTGCCGAAACCGCCCTTCCAGTCGGGCGTACACTCGCCGATGTACTGCAATTCATCGCTGTACTGGGGATAACCGTTCTCATCGACGATGATCTGTCCCGATACGTTCGTGATGCTGCCGTCCTTCTCGACGATGTACGCTCCTTCGGGAGCGCGTTTGTACCCCAGTCCGTACATCGCCGAGAGCGAACCGCCCTTGTAGGCGGTCATGTAAGCGTGCGACGAGTAGGAAGCCACGATCCACGAATCGACGCCTTCGCCCAGATCGACTACCTCGTTGCGGTTCTTCGACCAGTTGACATACGCCTTCCACTGCACGTCGCGCGTCTTGACGAGCGTGCCGTTGATCTGAAGCTCCCAGCCGTAGTTACGAATGGTTCCGGCATTGGCGAAACGCTTGGTCACACCCGAAGCCGAGCTGACCGGCATGTTCACGATGAGGTCTTTCGAGGTGTTGTTGTAATACGCCAGATCGACACCCAATCGGTTGCGGAACATGCGCAGGTCGAGACCCACCTCCCACGACGATACGATCTCGGGACGGAGGTTGGCATTGTTCATCGTGCCCGGTATCTGGTAATTGCCGGCGAAATCCGACGACGAAAGATAGTCGGTCGTACGGTAGGGTTGGGTGTCGTGTCCCACTTGTGCGAAGCTGCCGCGCAGTTTCACCAAATTGACGACGTTGCGCGCCGCACCGAAGTCGATGAGTTCGTTGAGCAGTACGCTCGCCGATACCGACGGATAGAAATAGGAATTGTTGTTCACGGGCAGCGTACTCGACCAGTCGTTACGACCCGTAATGTCCAGGAACACGGCATCGCGCCACGAGATTTGAATCAGACCGTAGAGGCTGTTGGTCTGGCGTTCGTAGTCATAGTTGTTCGGCTTGACGCGCTCTACGGAGTTTGCCAGCGAGTAAACGCCGGGTTGTTTGAGCTGCTCGGCCGTTTGGGTCGTTTCGCGGAACATGCGGTTGATGATGCTGCCGCCGAAATTGAGCTTCATGTCGAATCCGGCGCCCAACTTGCGGCCGTACTTGAGCAGAAAGTCCGTGCTCAATTGCAACGAACTGACATTTCCCTCACGATACATGCCGTAACGCTGCGAATAGGAGCTTTTGGGCTGGCGCATGGTGCGGTGGTCGCGCGAAAAATCGATACCGCCGCGCAGCATCAGGTCGAGACCTTTGTAGAGATGCAGGTCGAGCGACGTGTTTCCGAAGATGCGGTCGCGGTCGAGCGTATTGAGGCATTCGTAGGCCACGAAATAGGGATTGTTCTTGGCGCCCGTCAGGTTGGCATTCTGTTGCACGCCCGGATCGATCCAGTAATCGCGTGCCCAGTCCATGTTGATGTTGGGCGCCATGCACCACAGCGAGTACATGACCGACGCTTGGCCGTAACCCATTTGCGGCAGGTTGTCGCAATCGCGGCGATAGTAAGTGATCGACGTATTCATCGACAGCCAATTGTTGACCTTGTTATGCGAATTGAGCTTTATCGATTGTCGCATGGCGGGTGAGTTGGGTGTAATCGACTCGCTGCGCGTGTCGGATATCGAGAGCCGCATTGAGTTATTGCGGTTGAGCTTGGCCGACAGCGACAGCGAGTTGGTCGTTGTCCAACCCGTTTTGAAATAGTCCTTGAACCAGTTGCCGTAGCTGACGAACGGCGTCTTGACGCGCAGACCGTTCTGATCGAGGCCGATACCGCGCTTCTCATCGTAGAACTGGTAGTAAGGCGTACCGTCCATCTTGGGACCCCACGATGTAGCGTCGGTGGTCGTAACCTCGTTGCCGTCGACCGGCTCGCCGTAATGGAACGTATCGTGTCCTTTGGTACCGCCCTGGCCATAGACGTACTGCAAATCAGGCGACGTATTGACGACCTCGGCGACGAAATCCGACGAGAAGGTCACGCTGACGTTGCCGTCCTCCTTGTCACCCGACTTGGTGGTGATGACTATAGCACCGTTGGCGGCCTCCGAACCGTAGAGAGCCGTGGCCGCAGGGCCCTTCAACACCGTGATGTTGTCAATATCGTCGGGGTTGATGTCGCCCGTACCGTTGCCGTAGTCGATGGCATACGCCGACTCGCCCATGCCCGACGAGGTGTTGAACATCGGCACGCCGTCGATGACGAACAGCGCTCCGTTGTTGCTCAGGTCGAGCGATGACTCGCCGCGAAGCGTGACGCGCATCGAACCGCCCGCGCCGGCACCTGTCTGCTGCAATGTCAGTCCGGCAACCTGTCCCGTCAAACCCGAGAGCCAGTTGGTGGATGTCGCGGATGATGCGAGGACGTCACCGTCGACCTTGGAGGCGGCGTAGCCGAGCGATTTCTCGTCGCGTTTGAGGCCCAAAGCCGTGACGACGACCCCGTCGATGGCCTGCGCCTCGTCCACGAGTGTGATGTCGATGGTCGATTTGCTGCCCACGAAGACCTCCTGCGTCTTATAGCCGAGAAAGCTGAACGACAGCTCGTCGTTGGGACGCGCCTTGAGTGCATAGGAGCCGTCGGTACCCGTCACCGTGCCCGTGAGCATGCCCTTGACGATAACACCCACACCGGACATCGGTTTGCCAGCCTCGTCGCGGACGATACCCGTTACGGTTACCGTCTTGTCCGACGATGCGGAGGGTTGCGAACGCTGTGCGGAGGGTGCCGGAGCAGCCGTACCGGACCCGGACTTCGCCGTCGAAGGTTTTGGCGGGAGTTGCGGTTTCGACAGGGCGTTGAAGGCGAAAGCCGTGTCGGCCGTCGCCAAAGCCAACGTTGCCAACACGCCGGCTGTAAAGCGGCGGAATGAGGAGCAGCGTTTTCGTAAAGTCGAGTGCAGAGCCTGACTTACTCGGACTAAGCCAAGGCGAGAAAACGGCCGCCCAAAAATCGAATGATTTTTCGACTTGTCTAAATTTGCCATTCAATCAATTATTTCGGTTAATATTTAAGTTGGAAATTTTCAGATATGCGAGCGCTTCGACACGCATAGCGCGAGGATGAACGAAAGGGCCGAGGCTGCGATCCAGAAGAGGGCTGCGGCCTCGAAATCGTAGCGAGCGACGCCGTCGACGACCGTTTTTCCCTCGTTGATGAGCCACCCGCTCACGATGTCCTGCAACCCCGCGCCGATGTAGCTGGCCATGCCGACGATGCCCAGGGCCGCGCCGGTTGCCTCGCGGGGTACGATGTCGATGGCCATCAAACCTCCGAGGAAGCAGATCAGCACGCCGATGGCCATACCGAAGAGCACCATGCTCAGCATGTTGACGAGTATGCCGTCGCCCGAATAGAGGAACAGACACAGCGCGACGGTATTCAGCACGCCGAAACCGAAGGCCAGCACATTGCGGCGTCCGTGAAACAGCGTATCGGACAACCAGCCCGAAAAGACCGTCCCGACGATGCCCAGCAGCGCGTTGACCGAAATGACCTGTGTGGCCAGAGCCAGCGAGTAGCCCTTGACCTCCTGCAAGAACAGCACGCCCCAACCGTTGACGGCATAGCGCGAGACATACATGAAGGCGCTCGACAGGACCAGCACCCAGACGAAGGGATTGCGGATGACCGAACGCTGCAAGTCGGAGGTCGAACCGTGGTCATGGCTCTGTCCGGGCGACTCCTCGCCGGTCAGCACCTCGATCGGAGGCAATCCTTTGGATTCAGGGGTGTCGTGAAGCAGGAAGACGATCACCGCTACGCCCAACACGCTCGCCACCGACGAGCCGACGAAGCCCCATTGCCAGCCGAAGATGCCGACGATGGCCCCGACAAAGAGGAACGACAGGAATTCGCCGAGGTTGTGGCTGGCGCTGAAAAAACCGTAGTAAGTGCCGCGTTTGCTCAGGGGATACCACCGCGACAGCGCGATGATCGCAGGCGGTGCGCCCATCGATTGCGCCCATCCGTTGACGCCCCACATCACGGCGAAGGCGACGAACAGCGTCATGTTGCCCGCCAAGCCCGCGCCGCCCGCGAACCCCAGCACCCCGACCAGCAGGTTGGCGACGGCCGAGACGCACAGTCCGGCCGCCATGAAGCGCTTGATGTTGCTGTGGTCGGAGAGAAAGCCGTTGACGAATTTGCCGATGGCATAGGCGAACAGCAGCGCCGAACCGATGATACCCAGCTGCGTGGCGTCGAGCGCCCCGCTTTCGAGAATCGGTTTCTTGACCACGTTGAGACTCGTGCGGCAGACGTAATAGAGACTGTAACCGACCGTACCGGCGATGAAACTCTGGAAGCGGAGTTTCCGATACAGTTTCATGCGCGCCGCGTCGTCTCCCGCGAAGGGTGCCGACGGCGCGCTTTTTCGAAAGAAAGAGAGAGGGTTCATTCGGTTGTTTACACTAGGTGTTTCGGAATTCAAAATTATCCCATAAAACGACATAAATAACGGTATTGTTCGGGAAAGTAGTCGTGCAGGAGACTTAATCTGTTCAAAATAAGCGATATGATATTCTGTTCCGTCCGTAAAATAGTAGATGGAATTCCGATTTGTCGTGCGATACGCTCGCGACTTTTTGTCCGAACTCCGGTCGGTCCCTTGTTTGGCAAGCCTGCGGAAACGAAGGCGGGAATCTACTTTATTCGAAGCCGGCCGAAAGAGGAATCCGCTGCCTTCTAATATTTTGCAACGTAACAAGAACTCTATTTTTCTCTTGAGATTGAATTCGAAGCGCTTTATGGAATAAATTTGCAAACTGATAAATTGATAAACCCCGCTATCCCTGATCGTTCCATCCGGCATGATTTCGAAAAAGAACCGGACTTCGACCCAAATCTCACCCGCAATGAAAAAGTTACTTGCATCCTTATTCTTTGTCTTCACGACGTTGTTCACGTATGGACAGCAGCTTCATGTGGCATCCTATAATGTCCGGTATGCGAACCCGGCCGATGAACAACGAGGCAATGGGTGGAGCCAGCGATGTCCGGTCATCTGCAATCAGATCGCCTACGAGTCGTTCGACCTGGTCGGCATGCAGGAGGTTCTTAAATCCCAGTTCGACGACTTGTCGAACCGTTTGTCTCGTGACTACGGTTGTATCGGAGTCGGCCGCAACGACGGCAAAACGTCCGGCGAGTACGCTCCGATATTCTATAAAAAAGATCGCTTCATCCTGCTGGATTCCGGCTGTTTCTGGTTGTCGGAAACTCCCGATAAGCCGAGCGTGGGATGGGATGCGAAATATCCGCGTATTTGCAGTTGGGCACAATTGCAGGACCGAAACACCGGAAATACCCTGTACTTCCTGAATACGCATTTCGATCACGTCGGAAAGCAGGCTCGGAAGGAGAGCGCCTGCATGATCGTGAAGTGGATCCGCAGGCATTCGGACTGCGGAGAGACGATTCTGGTCGGAGACTTCAATGTGGATCAACGCAGCGAAAGCTACCGGGAACTCGTAAAGACTGGATTCCTGACGGACTCTTTCGAAGCGGCACCCATTCGCATGGCTGCCACCGGAACGGTCAACGGATTCGACCCGCAGAGATGGACCGGCCAGCGTATCGACCACGTTCTGGTCACTCGAGGCATCGAAGTCCTCCGCTACGGTTTGCTAACGAACCCCTATTGGTCGGTGGACTGCGCGGGAAATCGGGAAGCCCGCCTGCCGTCGGACCACTATCCCGTCAGCGTATACCTAACGATTCCGTAACTCACATCCGGTTTCCACGAGAAATTCACGGCAGATGTTCCGATCGACAATCCCCTATGAACTTTTAACGATATCATGAAAATATGAAAAATGCCATTACAACTCTTTTGACACTCCTCGTACTGGTTTCGTGCAGGCCTCATCGTACCGGCTCGGGGATGATGTTCGAAACAGATTGTCCAAAAGTGAACGAAGCATGGGAATTGGCCGTGAAGACGGTCCGTTACAATATTCGCGACAGCATTCTGGCGGCAGGTGCCGACTATGGCGGAGAGTGGACCCGCGATGTGGCCATCAATACATGGAACGGGACGGATCTGTTCATCCCCGAGGTGATGGAACGCTCCCTGTGGCATGTAACCGACGGGCGACGAACCGTCGGACATCAATATTGGGATAAGATCATTTGGGTGCAGGGAGCCTATTATCACTATCTGCTTACCCGCGATACAAATTTCCTGAAAGAAGCCTATATCTGCTCGCGCAATACGATGAAACAGCTCGAGACGGTGGCTTACGATCCGAGCTACGGCCTGTTCACGGGACCCTCGGTGTTCAACGACGGCATATCGGCATTCGAAGAACCCATTTACGATGCATCCAAACCGGACCTTTCGGGCGTCATGCGGCATAATACGCAGAATATAAAGTGTCTGAGCACGAACTGTGTTTATTATATGGCGTATCGGGCTTTGAACGAGATGCACCGGATATTAGGAGAAACCGAGCATGTCGAGTATGCAGGCAAAGCTGAAACATTGAAGGAAAATATCCGCCGAAATTTCTTCAGTCCGCGGGGAAAACTCTATTATGCTATCGACGAGCAAGGCGGAGTTCATAAGCATCAGGAGGCATTGGGAAATGCCTTTGCCATTCTCTCCGGTATCGTAACCCCTCTGGAAGGACACTTGACGCTGATTCGAAACGAAACGACCGAGTACGGAGTCCCTTCGATCACGCCGACATTCAAGCGATTTTCCAAAGAGCGTCCCGGACGGCACAACCGTTTGATCTGGCCCTTCGTCAATGCCTTTTATGCAGAAGCCGCCTTGGTGACCGGTGACTGGGATATTTTCGAACACGAATTCAGGGCGATGGCGGCCTTGGCGTTGGATGAAGATAAGGGAAATTACAATTTCTATGAGATATTCGATCCCGAAACAGGGAAACCGGAAGGTGGAAATCAGGCCGGCCGCGCCGTATGGCACTCCCGCCGCCACCAGACTTGGTCGGCGACAGGATACATGACTATGGTCTGTCAGGGTATCTGCGGCCTTCGTCCAAATCCGGACGGCATAGAGATACGGCCCTATCTGCCGAGAGGAATCAATCGGCTGTCTATCAAAGGACTAAAATTCGGGAAGATGACACTCGACATCGACTTGCAGGGACAAGGTTACCGAATCGTCGATTTCCGGGTCGACGGCCGGAAATCCGCGAATCATTTCATCGCGGCGGACGAGACAGGACGGCGACACATCGAGATCCGGTTGGATCGGCCTCGATTCCCGTGATCGCGCCAACCCTACACGCGTCTGCCCGAAAGCGGTACGGAGAATCCTCCGCACCGCTTTTTCTTTGCCCGAAGGTAAAGAACGCTCATACGGCCGTTCGATTCTGAAATATCCCGCAGCATTCCCTTTTCCCGTTCGGATCACTTGCTCGTGCCGACACGTTCTCCGCCGATCTTTCGCACCCGGATTTCGAAATCATCGCGTGAGACGAGTGCGCAATTGCGCACTTTCGTGCGATAATTATATACGGTAGAGATCGAGCAGCGCAGGAACGAAGCGATCTTGGCACTATCGGTAATACCCAGCCGCAGTAACGCGTAAATGCGAAGTTCCCTGTTCAAAAGATGCCCGGATTTGGGAACGATCTGTTCATCTTTTTTCAACAGGGCATTGAAATCGGAGACGAAATTGGGATACATCCCCAAAAATATGTTGTCGAAATGGGTATACAGTTCGTCTATTTCATGTTCGATCAACCGGTTCGATTTCAATTGCTTGAAAAGTTCCTCCATTTGCCGGTTTACAGCCAGCCTGTTCAACGATTTACGGTAGGTTTCGAATTTGTCGATGTAGTTCGAATGCAGGTCGAAGAATTGAGTGATATACTGTTCCTTGACCATATTCGATTCGGTAAGCAGACTATTCGTTTCGATGATTTCCCGGTTTTGCTCCGTCAGTCGGACATTGCTCTCGGAGAGTCGCTCCTTGATCTTGGATATATTTTTCATCTGTTTGAGGATCTGAGCGATAAGCAAAATAAGAGATAGGGACAACAAACTGATGAGTAGTAGCGACCACTGAAGGTTGTGTTTTGCAGCGGCCTCTTTATCGCGAAATGCGGCGTTGACCATCGTATAAAACTCCGCCATTTGCGTGGTACGAACCTGCGCACCGCCGAATACGGCATCCTCGATGGCAGACTGGGCATATTTGAAAGCCCGTTTCTCATCGCCTGCGTCGAAATAGATAAGTGCTAGATTTTGAAGGGCGGAGGTCTCCTTGATAGCGCACCGGATGTCCGTTATGGCAGAAATCGTGTAGTATTTCTTGGCCAGATCGAGTCGGTTCATCCGTTGGTAGAGTTTGGCCAGCTGATGATTCGAACTGGCATAATCGGGAGTGTCTCTCGGCGTTTGAGCGAGAAGGTCCGCAAGTATCCTTTCGGCAAGAGCGTAGTTCGACGGATCGCCGCTGTTCATAAGCTGTGTCACGCGATTCGAACGATACGTTCTGGATCGGGGAGCAGCTGTTTTCATTAGCGAATCGCGCAGCGCCGTCTTGATATCATGGTATTTGTTCGAGCTGGCCAGACCGTAATGGTCGTAAAATTGGATGCAGACTTCGTAATACCTGCTGAGCATCTCTTCGGGGAGCTGCGAAGGATCGATCGATTTCAGAACCGCCTGGGAGTCGATATACCGGCCGGAGAAAGAGTATAACGGCGCCAGTTGCAGCAGCGATTGATATATTTTTCGAGAGGATTTGAGTTCGCGAGCGATTTCGAGATTCCGCTCGACGTAGCGCACCGCCGAATCGAGGATGTATTTTCGGTACTCCTCATAGAGTTTCAGATTTATATCGTACTCATGTTCTGCGGAGAGCGAATCCGCTCGAAGCATCCGTTTTGCCTCTTCGATCGTTCGGTCTTTTTCCCGGATGAATGATACCTTGTTGTCGATAGCATGATCCAGGCAATCGGTCAGTTCGTCCGGCTTTTCACCGTAACAACCTGAAAGTCCGGATAAACATATCAGCAAAACTACGTGAAAGAATCTTGTTTGTGCTGACGACATACCGAGCTTCATATCTTAGGAGTTTATATTTGATGTCATCAGTATTTCATTAAAATCAGGACACTGATGAACTGATTTGACAAATCTACTGCAATATCTGAAAGATGTTTTAATATCTGGTAGGGGCTCTTCTCAATTATACAAAGACATCTTATTTTCAGTTTGGTACATTAAAGTATATAGATGTCTTCCGTAAAACAGGAAAAGAGAAACAGGTCGCGGTGGTATTCGTGTTTGGCACTCTTCAATCGTGTCGTCTGAAAAATCCGCAGTTCCTTCTCGCTGAGAAAAGTTCTCGGTTCCCTCGGAGCGGAATAGCGGTAAAGTGCGAACGGATTACGCGGCATAAGACCGTTGTTGAACGAAATTTTCACCACGTTGTTCAAACAATCTATGTAGCGGCATGCGCTGCCCGCCTTCAAATGGCAGACAGTTTTCAAATAGACGTGGTATTGCTCGATGAACGACTGTTCCAATTCGAGCAGCGGAATATCGTGGAGGTTGTACTCGTGTTTCAGAAAGGCTCGGAGATGCCCGAGCGACGCCCGATAGCGCCACCATGTACTTTCCGAGCGATCTACGCCGATACGTTTGAAAAGATCATTCGTGTAATGTTCGAAAACATCCACAAGAGTCCGGTATCGTTCGCCCATACCCAGCCAGGCATTCTTGACCTTTTCAGCCGTGACGTAGGCATCGTGATCGCAAATCGACCGATAATGTTTGCCGATCAGAATGCGGATATTGTCCGGATGACGGTTGATGCGTTCCGACTCGACGCTCTTGCCTTTGGCTCGACCGCCTTTAACCTTCCCCAGTTGTTCCGGAACGTTGATTTCGGCACTGAACTGAGAAATCGTGCTGTTGATCGTGCTGCGGCCCATAACCGGATAGACTGCATGCGGGGTGCTCTTTGTTCGTTTGAGGTAGAACAAGACCTTGAAAGTACTGCGCATAAACTCTGCTTTTTTAAGTTGGACAAAAATAATTTCGGCAGAGTCGTCCGGCCTCTCGATATTTCTACCGATATTATGATGAATAACAATCTGAATATCAGATAATATGCTTTAATATACTTTTGGTAGATAGTCGTTGTGATTTTAGGGGCAAAAGGTGGTGCCAAAAGCATCCGCCAGGCGAAAATGTCAGGGAACCGCCGACGGCCGTGCCTAAAATGCTGTGCGGACAAACTCGCGCCCGCATTTTCAACGGCGCAGCCGCTGTCCGTTCTTCTTCCCGCTTTTTCGCAAGGCGGAGCGATGGTGCGCTACGCGTAACGACGATTATTCGTTTGTGTCCGCACATGGCAGGCCAGAGGCCTGCCCGATTGAAAGAGTCTCTCCGTTGTATGCCTAAGCAAACGAACGGGGCCGGAATCCGAAAGTCCCGACCCCGTCTTTCCGAAACGGCCGTTGTCACCTACCAGATGCCTCCCGCCGCCGGTACGGCGGCGGAGCGCACTTCGGCCGAGGCGTCGAGCACCTCCTGCGGCACGGTCTCGACGCGGACGAACTGTTGCACGTCGCCCGCGGCGTGGCTGGCGGTCCATGTCATCGCACTGCCCGACAGGTTGCCGATCTCGTAGGAGTCCGACCACGCCTTCGATCCGGCCGAGGTGCTGTAAAAGCCCCGGATGGTCGAGGCTTCGAGCGAGTAGCTGCCCGTGAATTTCACGGCGCCCACGGCGCTGACGTTCTGGTAGAGCGCATAGGTATTGTCCTCGTGCAGTTCGACATAGACGTAGACCACGTCGGAGAAGGTATAGCTCGTGCCGTCTGGGTTTTGCGCTTCTCCCGTCCAGCTCTTCAACTTCCAGATGCCCGCCACCTGTTCGGTGCTCAGTACGGGCGCCGGCGTATCGTCGCTGCCGCCGCATGCCGTGCAGATGCAGCAGAACGCCAGCAGCGCCGTCCATCGAAAAAAGCTCATCGTATTCCTTTTTATCCCCGTTCCCCGCCGTCGGGGTGATGCCGCCTGCCGTCGGGAACGGTATGTTGTGTGTGCAAATATATAAATAATAGCAGCTATATACAACTTTACACCTCGTCAGTTTTCACGTCGCTGTATACGTCCCGCCTGTCGGCGAACCCGCGGCTGCGCCGTGGCCCCCCCCCAGCCTTGGCGCGGACACGTTCCGCCGGAATAGCTGGGCTTTGAAGGAGGGCGATGTAAAATGGAATGCGGCTGCCTGACCAATTCCGGCATCCCGCTGCTGAGGACGGTTAAATCTCCACCAATCCCCGCTTGATGGCGTAGACGACCAGGTTGGCCGTGTTCTTGCATCCCGTCTTTTCGAGGATGTTGGCGCGGTGCTTGTCTACCGTGCGCTTCGAGATGAAGAGTTCGTCGGCGATCTCCTGGTTCGACAGCCCCCGGCAAACCATGACCAGAATCTCCTGCTCGCGCGACGACAACTCTTCGCCGCCGTCGAGCAGCGATTGCGCACGCTGCGGCGTGTGCAGTCTGCCGGTGAGCTGCACGAGCAGCTCGTGGCAGATGTAGCTGCCCCCGGCCGAGACGGTGTCGATCGCTTCGATCACCTCCGAAAAGTCGCTGTCCTTCAACAGGAAACCTTTGGCTCCGGCGGTCATCATACGCGTGTAGTAGACCTCTTCGCCGTACATCGACAGCGTGATGATTTTCAGATCGGGTTGCAGTCCCAACGCCTGCACGGTCGCCTCGTCGCCCGCCATTCCGGGCATGGCGATATCCATGAATGCGACATCGGCCGCGAGCGCCGGCAGCATCGCCAGGAACTCCTCGCCCGAAGCGGCCTCGCCGACCACCTCGTATCCCGGGTGCGCAGCCAGCAGTCCGCGCAGTCCGTTGCGGAAGAGCGAATGGTCGTCGACCAGTATGATTTTACACGTTTTTTCCATGTTCTCCGTTCAGCGTCTTTTTCTGCGGCGTGCGGCGGTGCGGCGTCTCGCACCGGCTGCGGCGGAGGCTTCGCCCCGTACGTTGACGCGGATGGCGGCGTGCATCCCCTTGCCCTTGGCTCCCTCTACGTTGCAGTGCCCGTTGATGGAGTGGACGCGCGAAACGATGTTCGAAAGCCCCATGCCGCAATCCATCACCGCCGCGGGGTTGAAGCCGCAGCCGTTGTCCGAGTAGTCGAGCGTCAGCGTGTCGCCGCCCGACGAGAGCGACAGGTTGATCTCGCTGCAACCCGAGTGTTTGAGCGAGTTGTTTATCAGTTCGCACACCACGCGGTAGAGGATCACCTCGATGTCGGTGTCGAACCGTTCCGCGCGCAGGTTGGTCGTGAAGCGGATGCGCACGCTGTGCAGCGCCGCGCTGCGCGAGATGAAGTTCTGGATGCCGCGCGCCAGTCCGAAATCGTTGAGCACCTGCGGCGAAAGGTTGTTCGAAATTTCGCGCAGCGAGCGGATCGCCTCGTCGATGACGTAGGTCGTGTTGTCGATGATCTCGCGCTGGGCCGGCGTGCGCTCTTCGCGCGACAGCGCCGTGAGCGACATCTTGGCCGACGAGAGCAGCGGCCCCAGGCCGTCGTGCAGCTCCTTGGAGAACTGCGAACGCGACTTCTCCTCGGTACGCAGCACGGCCGTGAGGATGCGCTTCTGCATCAATTGTCGCTGGCGGTTGAGGCGGTCGATGTAGCGGATCAGCTTGTGGGCGTACATCACGCCGATCGACATGCAGATCGAGATCACCACGCCCAGCCACGAGAAGGTGTCGTGCGGGATGCCCACGCCGCCGTTGACCACCATGACCTGCACGATGCGTTCGACCGAGAGCAGCGAGAAGCCGATGATGAAGAGGATCCATACGGCATTGTACTTCGTGGCGCGCACCAGCCGCAGGGCGTAGACCGTCGCGACGGTCTGGATGATGACGGCGATGATCAGAAAGACTTTTATCATAATTTCCCGAATTTCATACGTTGTATTCGACGGGCGTGTTCCCTCCTTCGTGCGCGGTGCGCCTTCGCGGTACTGTCCGCCGTTCGCCCTCTATCGGTCGAAGAGCCGCCGCATTTCCTCCATGCGCCGGTAGTCCGTCTGGTCTGCCTGCACGGGCTGTACCGAGACGTAACCGTGCGTGAGCGCCCATTCGTCGGTCTCCTCCGCTCCGTGCTCGTCGTTGACGAACTCGCCCGTGAGCCACAGGTAGTCGCGCCCGTGCGGGTCCTGTCGGCAGACGAACTGTTCGCGCCACAACCCCTGCGCCTGCCGGCAGACGCGGATGCCTCGGATCGTCTCGGGCGCTCCGGCCGGAATGTTCACGTTGAGGCAGAGCGGCAGCGGGGCAGGGTGTTCCAGCACGTCGCGGACGATGCGTTCGCCCCAGATCCTGGCCGCCGTGAAATCGGCGTCGGGGCGATGGTCGGTAAGCGACAGCCCGATCGAGGGACAGTCGTAGAAGCTTCCTTCGATCGCAGCGCCCATCGTGCCCGAATAGAGCAGCGCCACGGCCGAATTGGAGCCGTGGTTGATGCCCGAAAGCACCAGGTCGACCTTGCGCTCGCGGAGCAGGTAGTCGAAAGCGACCTTCACGCAGTCGACCGGCGTGCCGCTGAGCGCGTAAACTTCCAATCCCTCCTCCTCGCGCACCTTGCGGATGAAGAGGGGCGAGAGCATCGTGAATGCGTGGCTCATGCCGCTCTGCGGCCTTTCGGGAGCGACGACGACCACCCGTCCGAATCGGCGGGCGATGTCGATAAGGGCCTCCATGCCGCGTGAATCGAAACCGTCGTCGTTGGTCAAAAAAATCAATCGTTCGTTCATAGCAACAAATGTACGAAAAAAATACCGGAAACGCATCACCTTTCGCGTCGCTTTCCGGCCGATGTCTCCTCTGTCCGGTCTGCCGCGCGGCCGGAGTCGGGCGTTGCGGCGCCTTTGCGCCGTGCGGGCCGAAGCCTCCGCCCGCGGAGGTCCGCCGCTGTGGACGTGTTCCGCAGACTTCGACCCGCAGATACGGTGCAGCCGATCTTCGCGTCGGAATTCTTCCCGAAGAATCGATTTCTTCTGTCGTGTATTTTTTTCTTCTGTGCTTTTGGCTTGATCCAAAAGCACCAAAAGATCAAGCACGGCGAAAAGTAGCGGGTGCCGCCACCCACGCTCGCTGAGCGGGCACAAAAGACTCCGCAGTTTTGCACACCCGCTCCGGGCGCTCGCGCCGGTGCCGTCTCTGCTTCCGCTATTTTCGCAGTGCATTCGGGCAGTCCCCAGGCCTGCCAAGAACTGGGCGTAGCCAAAGGTGGTAAACCGGCACCTCGCAGGAAACACCGCAACTTAGTTTCGGGATGTCACACCGTTTTTGCAGACCGACTCCGTCGAAAACATCCATATCCCGGAATCCTCTCCGGCTTCCTTCGCAGGAGGACGGAACGGATTTTCAATTCTTAATTTTTCACTCTTAATTCCTTAAATCCTATGTCTTTCATTGAAAACGCGAAGACCTACACGGGCCGCGATCTCGAAACCATCTTCTTCCGCCCGATGCTCAGCGGCCAGTCGGCCCTCGACCTGGGCGTGCGCATCCTCTACAACATGCCCGCACCGACGACCGTGCAGTTGTGGGAACGATCGGGCGACATCCTCCAACAGTACACCGCCGCAGGCTGGACGGGCGGCGATCCCGCCCGAAAACTCCAAAAGACGATCGACATGTCGAAGGTCAAGGCCGAACTGGGCTATTCGGCCGCCGACTACTTCTCGATGATCTACGAACTGATTACCAACCGCGCCGACGTCAACATGGACGACCTGACGGGTACGGAGCTCGAACAGGCCGAAACCGAGCTCTTCAAACGCGCCATCGCCGAAAGCCTCCGCGTGACGATGTGGATCGGCGACAAGGAGGCGGGCGCGGGCACGGAGTACGCCACGTTCAACGGATTCATCAAACGCATCTACGAACTGCTCGTCGAGAACAAGATCACGGCAGCGAAGACCTACGCCGCGGCCGACCTCGAAGAGGCCGCAGCGGCCGTCGATATCTTCGACGCCGCATGGACCGAAGCCGCCGAAGAGCTGACCGACCTGAAACCCGACGGACAGCTGGTCTACTTCGTCACCTCGGATCTCTACCACCTCTACGAGAAGTATCTCGACTCGTTCGCCAACACCGAGGCGGCCTACATCGGCCGGACCGAAGGCCGGCCGGTACTCACCTACCACGGCATTCCGGTCGTCGACCTCCACCTGTCGTCCTACCTGCGCGATACGACCTACGCCCAGTCGTTCTGCCTGCTGACCGACCGGCGCAATCTCGTGCTGGCGGTCAACACCTCCGACTTCCCCGGCAACGAAATCCGCATGTGGTACAACCCCGACCTGATGGAGAACCGACAGCGCGCCGTCTTCATGGCCGGCTGCGAAGTGCTCGACGAGAAACTCGTGTCGTTCGCCTACAAGGAGTAATCCGGCCGGGCCGGCGCGACCCGGACCGGGCGTTCCGGCCCGCCTTTTTCCACCGACTTATGGACAACGCACAGAATTCATCGACACTGCCGCGCAAACCCGTGGGCGGCATCTGCCGCGTGCGTCTGGCATCGGCGCGCGCATTCTCGCCGCAAAGCCGTTTCGCGGAATACGAGCTCATCGACGACCGCTCGGCCTACGTCGAGACGCTGACGGCCGACGAAGGGCTGCTGCGCGTCCGCCACACGCTGACGCTCGTCTTCGACAAACACCAGGCCGACGCATGGTTCGACCGGCGGTGGCTGGAACGCTGCGCGACCGACGGAGTCGTCGCCGCGATCGAAACGGCCGCAGGCGAACGGCTGCGAATCGGCCGCTCCGACCGTTTCGGATGCGAGCAGGCGTTGCGGCTCGAACGTTTCACCTTCGCGTCGGGCGCTGCGCCCGGCGACCGCCCGACGGCGACGCTCGTACTTGCGAGCGAGGATACCGACCGGGCACAAACAGATACCGACGATTATGAAGAAGATTAAACCGAAAACGGCGCTGGCCGTCGGCAACCGCACCGACCCTTATCTCACCCTCGGCGCAGGCACCGTCCAGAGCGACCGTTTCTGGCGCTGGGGCGACGACAACCTCTTCCCCGCGGCGCTGGCGCTCATGTCGCGCCGATCGACCACCCACCGGCGCATCATCAACGACAAGGCCGACTACATATCGGGCAAGGGCGTGGTCTGCGACACGGCCTCGCCGCTGCTGGCGCGGTTCGTCGAGGCGGTAAACGGCGACGGCGAATCGCTGCGCCAGCTGCTCAACAAGCTGGCCTACGACAAATCGCTCTTCGGCAACGCCTTTCTGGAAGTCGTGACCGACGCCCGGCGTTCGTTCCTCTCGCTCTACCACCAGGACGCCTCGCGCTGCCGGCTGGCCAAGGATTCGGCCCACGTGCTGCTGCACCACGACTGGGCGGCCTTCCGCGCCGAAGAGGCCCGCACGCTGCCGCTCTACCCCTCGTTCGAGGAGCAGGCCGACGGGACGCTGCGCGCCGCGGTCCACTACAAGGACTACGAACCGATGTTCACCCACTACGGCGTACCGCCCTACATCGCCGGCTTCGGGGTCTCGGCCATCGCCTACAAGACCGACCGCTGGAACATTTCGCGGCTCGACAACTCGTTCCAGCTCTCGGGCGTGATGATGCTCGACAGCACGGTCGACAGCGAAGCCGAAGCGGAACGGGTCGTGCGGACGGCCGAGGAGCGTTTCGCCGGCAACCCCGGACAGGTGATGTTCGTACTCAAAGAGGGCAGCGAGAACGACCATTCGCGCTTCATCCCGATCGCTTCGCAGAACGACGGCGACTGGAAGGCGCTGCACGATCAGGCCGTGTCGGACATCGTGGTGGCGCATTCGTGGTTCCGCTCGCTCAGCGGACTGGACTACGCCTCGGGGTTCAGCGCGGAGCGCATCCTCCACGAATACGAGGTGGCGCTCAACACCGTCATCCTCGGCGAACAGGCCGAGCTGCTCGAACCCATCCGCGCGCTGCTGCGCCGGACGCTCGGCGTCGACGCCGCATCGCTGCAAATCGTCAACCGCCCGCCCACACGCTCCAAACCGCTCTACATGAAGGTCTGGGAGGCCCGCAAGGCCGACGGACTGGACTACGACCCCGACGACGAGAGACAGCAGCGCTATCTCTCGGAGATCACCCGCTACAACCTTACGCACATCGACTGACCATGCAGACACTCATCACCCCGACCGTCGTCGTCGCGCGGGCCTTCGCCGACGGCGAGTACATCGCACCCGAAACCGTCTCCGAAGCGGCGATCGTCGCCGCGCAGGAGACCTACCTGCGCCCCGTGACGGGCGACGCGCTCTTCGAACGGCTGCTCGCCGGCGACCATGCCGACTTCGCCGACGAATACCTCGCCGCGCCGCTGGCGCTCTACGTGCGCTATCTCATCGCCCCGCAGCTCGACCTGCGGCACGGACAGGGCGGCACCGTGCAGCCCCGATCCGACGGCTTCGCGGCGGCCTCCGACGCAACGCTGCGCCGCAGCCGCCGCGCCCTGCTCAAAACCGCCCGCCGGCTGCTGCGGCGCGCCTCCGACTACCTCGAATCCCACGCCGCGCAGTTCCCGCTCTACGACCCGCAGGCCAACGTCCTCAACCGCTGTTCGATCGATGGAAAACTTGTACAGACCCGTTAGCGGCGCAGCGGCCGCACTGGCCGGCTGGTTCGCCCCCATCGTGCCGCTGGTAGCGTGCGTCTTCGGCTTCATCGCCGTCGATTTCCTGACGGGCGTGGCAGCCAGCCGCGCCGTCGCACGGCGCGAAGGCCGTCCGTGGTGGTTCGAAAGCGCCGAGGCGTGGCGCACGGTGCAGAAACTCGCGCTCGTCGCCACGGGCATCGTCATGGCGTGGGCCGTCGACCGCCACGTGCTCGACTTCATGGATCTGCACGCGGCGCGACTCTTCACGGGCTTCGCCTGCGGCGTGGAGTTCTGGTCGTTCCTCGAAAACGCCGCCCAGCTCTCGGACGCACCGCTGTTCCGCTGGCTGAAACGCTACGTACGGCGGCGTATGCGAAAGGAGGCGGGCGATGTCTGAACTGCCGCGCGGCCTGCGCAACCGCAACCCGGGCAACATCCGCCGCTCGGCCGTGCGCTACAAGGGCGAGACGGAGAGCGACGACGCGGCTTTCAAGACGTTCGCCTCGACGGCGTGGGGTTACCGCGCGATGTTCGTCCTGCTGCACACCTACCGCGTCCGCCACCGCATCGCCACCCTGCGCGGGATGATCGCCCGCTGGGCCCCGCCCTCGGAGAACGACACGGGCGCCTATCTGCGCACCGTCGTCCGGCGAAGCGGCGTCGACCCCGACGCCGAAATCGACACCCGCGACGGCCCGACCATGACGCGCATCGCGGCGGCGATGGCGCGCGTGGAGAACGGCGTGGAGCCCGACGAGGCGGAGATCGCCGAAGGATGGCGGCTTTTCAGCGCGGATTTCTGACTTTTCATGCTATATTTGCGGTATGGGAGACACGCCGCTGCATCCGCCGCATAGCCAAAGCCGTCCGCTCCGGAAGGCCGCGGGGCCGTACCCGATGGCGTGGGTACTGCTCTTCACGGCGGCGGGAGTGGCCGTCGCCCGCTACGCGACCCTGCCGGCCGGTTTTCTGGCCGCAGCCTTCGCCGCAGCGACACTCATGGCCTTCATAACGTATCGACGGCGCATCGGCAACGGCTACATCGCCATCGCCCTGCTGCTGCTCGGCATGGCGCTGCCCGCGCTGCGACCCCAACCGGCCTACGGCCCCGCCGGCACGAACCGCCTCCACGAAGCGGCGTCGGAACGCATCCGACGGCTCCATCTCCCGCCCGACGCGGAGGCCGTCGCGCTGGCGATGGCCGCAGGCGACCAGACGGAGCTGACACCCGAGCGGCGTGCGCCCTACGCCCGCACGGGAACGGCACACGTGCTGGCCGTATCGGGGCTTCACGTGGGGATGGTTTTCCTCTACGTCAATCTGCTGCTGGGAGCCCTCGCGCTGCTGCACCGAGGCCATCTCCTGCGCAATGCGGCGGCCATCGCCGTCATCTGGCTCTTCGCCGCGGCGGCGGGGCTGTCGCCCGGCACGATCCGCGCCGCCGTGATGTTCACGGCCCTGCAACTGGCGCTGGCCACGACGTCGCGCTACGCAGGCGTCAACATCCTCTCCGCGGCGGCCTTCGGGATGCTGCTGTGGCGGCCGTCCTACCTCTTCCACGTCGGGTTCCAGCTGTCGTTCCTCTCCGTGGCGGCGATCCTCCTATGGGGTATCCCGCTCTACCGGCGGCTGCGCACGCCGTGGCGGGCGGCGAACGCCGCGGTGGAAATGCTCGTCGTCGGCGCGGTCGCCTCGACGGCGACGGCGCCGCTCGTATCCTACTGCTTCGGGCAGATCCCGCTCGTCGGACTGGCGGTCAATCCGCCCGTCATCCTGCTCACCTACGGGGTGGTCGGGGTATCGCTGCTGTGGCTGGCGATCCCCTGGCCGCCCCTTTCGGTCGTCATCCGTCCGCTGCTCGAAGGGCTGCTGTGGCTGCAAAACCGGCTGGTCGCCGAAGCGGCCGCCCTGCCCTGTGCCGCGATCGACTACCGGATGACGGCGGCGCAGACCGCCGTGGTCTATCTCTTTTTCGTAATTTTCACCCTCGTGGCATACCGTCCGTGGCGGAAAAATCGGTAACTTTGCCCGCATGACACGCGAAGAGTTCGATACGTTGTGCCGCGACGACGTGCGGCGCGCCGTGGAGGAGAATCTCGGCCGCGATCCGCTGGCCGTGGCGCTCGACCGGCGCACACCCCACGCCGCGCTGGTGGCCACGCAGGTCAAATACCTCGAACGCGCCCGCACGAAACTCCCCTCCTACTACGCCGCACGCTGCATCCTGCCGCCGCGCGCCTTCGAACAGGCGTCGAGCGAGGCGTGCGCCGCACACAAGGAGCCGGCGGGCGACGCGGCGCTCGATCTGACCTGCGGGCTGGGCGTCGATGCGCTGGCGTTGGGCCGCCGCTTCCGGCGCGTCGTGGCGCTCGAACGCGATCCCGTGCTGGCGGCCGTCGCGGCCCGCAACCTGCGGCTGCTGGGCGCCGCGAACGTGGAGGTGGTCTGCGCTTCGGCCGAGGAGTACCTCGCCGCGACGACCGAGCGGTTCGACTGGGTGGCGGCCGACCCCGACCGCCGCAGCCGGACAGGGCGCAAACTCGTCCGGCTCGAAGAGTGTTCGCCCGACATCCTGCGGCTGCTGCCCGCCGTGCGGCGCGTCGGCGCGCGCCTCTGCCTGAAAAACTCGCCGCTGTTCGACGTCGACGAAGCGCTGCGGCTCTTCCCGACGGCCCGCATCGAGGCCGTATCGGTGCACGGCGAATGCAAGGAGCTGCTCGTCTACGACGACGGCACGGGGCCGCTGCTGCGGGCCACGGCGCTCGGCGGGGGAAGCGTGATGCTTCCGCCCGCTACGGCTCCCACACCGCCGCCACCGCCGTTCGACCCGACGGCATACGCCTACCTCTTCCTGCCCGACGTGGCGTTGCAGAAGATGCGCCTCGTGCGGCGGGCGCTCGAAGGGCGGGCCGACGTGTGGAGCGAGAACGGATTCGCCTTCGCCCGCCGGCCGGTCGAGGGCGTTCCGGGGCGGACGCTGGCCATCGGCGCGATCGGGCCGTTCGACGCGAAGGCGCTGCGGCGCGAGCTGCGCGGCGAGGGCATCGAAATCTTCAAACGCGACTTCCCGCTCACGCCGGAGGAGATCCACGCCCGCACGGGGACGCATGCAGGCAGCCGGCAACGGCTGGCCTTCACCCGCATCGGCGGAAAGCTGTGGACGATCCGTCTGGCAGCCGACGCACCCGAAACGGGGAGGGAGGGATAAGGCGAGCGTCCGACCGCTCTGGCCGCAACTGCGGTTCGCCGCCGGCGGCAGGTAGTGCACGAGCCGGAGCGAAGTGCAGTCCGCCGCATGGGGCGGCGGCGAACTGCCGACATCGCCCGGCGATGTCGGACATCGGATTCAGGAAATAAAAAATGCGGATACGCATAATTTAAGGAAATACAATGGACGACGTAAGACTGGACAAATACCTGTGGGCGGTGCGCATCTTCAAGACGCGCAGCGACGCCGCCGAGGCGATCCGCACCAACCGCGTGACGGTGGGCGGCGCGACGTGCAAACCCTCGCGCGAGGTGCGCATCGGCGACGTGATCGCCGTGAAGCGGATGCCCGTGGTCTATCAGTACAAGGTGCTCGACCTGGTGACGAGCCGCCAGCCAGCCAAGAACGTGCCAGCCTATTGTCTGAACATCACCCCGCAGGAGGAACTGGACAAGCTCGACGCGCCGCGCGAGACGATCTTCGTCTTCCGCGACCGCGGCACGGGGCGCCCGACCAAGAAGGAGCGGCGCGAACTGGATTCGCTGATGGACAACATGCTTTACGAGGAGGAGTAGCCGATGCGACCCGAACGACTCTTCGAGATCCTCGCCGTGGCCGAACGGCTCAAATGCAATACGCGCCACTCGTAGACGTCGACGGGCCGCCGCGAAAGCGTGGCGGAGCACAGCTGGCGGCTGGCGCTCATGGCGCTGCTGGTGGCCGACGAGTTCCCCGACGTGGACTGCGGCCGCGTGGTGCGCATGTGTCTGGTGCACGACCTGGGCGAAGCCTTCACGGGCGACATTCCCGCCTTCGAGAAACGGCGGCAGGACGAAACGCACGAGGCGGCGCTGCTCGCCCGCTGGGTAGAGACCCTGCCCGAACCGCTGCGCGCCGAATGGCGGTCGCTCTATGCCGAAATGAAGGCGCTGGCCACGCCCGAAGCCCGGCTCTACAAAGCGCTCGACAAACTCGAAGCGGTGATCCAGCACAACGAGGCCGACATCGCCACGTGGCTGCCGCTCGAATACGACCTCAACATCGCCTACGGTGCCGACGAGGTGGCGTGGAACGGCTACCTGCGACGGCTCAAAGAGGCCGCCAACGAAATCAGCCGGCAGAAAATCGCCGCAGCGAAGGAGCAGGTGCCCGACGACGCGGGGAAATAGCCGGAGCAGTCCGACGGGGTGCGCAGCGCTGTGCACCGCAGTTTGCAGAGTCTCAGCAAAAGTTGTATGTTTTGGCAGACCTTCGGCCTGCACGAATGTGCTTCGGAACCATTCCGAACCTTTTCTTTGGCGTTTCCTGCAAGCAGCGGGTTTACCACCTTTTGGCACCAAAAGGTGGTGCCAAAAGCATCCGCCAGGCGAAACCGCCGGGAACCGACGGTCGTTCTTTTTCCCGCGTTTTCGCAAGGCGGAGTTCGTGGTGCGCTATCGCGCAACCGTGATTATTGATTTTCCACACATGGCCACACGCGAGTTGGCTGTATTGCCGATCTTGCGGGACGAAGCCTGCGGAGCACGCATAGCGGGCCTCCGCGGGCGGAGGCTTCGGCCCGCGCGGCGCCCCATGGCGCCGTAGTGTTGCAGCGAGTAGATCCTTCGTCTTGGCTTCGCCGAAGATACTCCGACTCGACAATGTTCAAATAAATTTGACATTGTCCTCGCTTAATCGTACTTTGGCCGACGCCGAAGATACTCCGCCTCGGCAATTGCAAATAAATTTGCATTGCGCTCGGCTTAATCGTATCTTTGCACCGCTATGGAGAAGAGACTATACGAAAAACAAGAGATATACGACCCTGCAACGATCGCCGAACTGAGTGAGCACTACGCCGCCATTCTGCGGCTGCTGGGCGAAGACCCCACGCGCGAGGGGCTGCTCAAAACCCCCGAGCGGGTAGCCAAGGCAATGGCTTTCATGACCAAGGGCTACGCCGAGGATCCGCGCGACATTCTCCTGTCGGCTATGTTCCGCGAGGAGTACCGGCAGATGGTGCTCGTGCGCGACATCGAGGTCTACTCGCTGTGCGAACACCACATGCTCCCCTTCTACGGCAAGGCGCACGTGGCCTACATCCCCGACGGCTACATTACGGGGCTGTCGAAGGTGGCGCGCGTGGTGGAGTGTTTCGCACGCCGCCTGCAAGTACAGGAGCGGCTGACGGTGCAGATCCGTGACTGCATCCATGAGGCGCTGCACCCGCTGGGAGTGGCCGTCGTGATCGAAGCCAGCCACATGTGTATGCAGATGCGCGGCGTCGAGAAGCAGGAGTCGTCGACCACCACCTCGGCCTTCACGGGCATCTTCCTGCGCGACCACCGCACGCGCGAGGAGTTCATGGAGCTGATCCGGTAACGCCCCGCCGACGGAGCGGCCGCGACGCGAGCGGCTCCGTCGGGACGATCCTTCCTCAACGAAATCCGCCCCGAAAGTTTCTGCTTTCGGGGCGGATTCATTGCACGCCGGCGCGCAAGCCAACGCCCGCAATTCGGCAATCCGGCGACGCACTCCGGCCGGATCAGTCGACGTAGACCAATTCGATTCCTTTGGTACCACCGAGTCGGTAGTTATTCTGATCGCGCCGCAACCGAATCCTGCGCAATGTCTCCATCGGGCGACACTCGATCCAGTTGATGCTGCATCCAGAAATATCCAGCTCTTCGAGCAGGTTGCCCTGACAAGAGAGCGTATAGATCTCCGGCGGAAGTACAAGCGTCGTCAACCGATTGTCGCTGCAATTTATTTCTGCATATCGGTTCCCGTTGCATCGAGAAAAGTCGAGCGACGTAAGCGCCGTTCCGGTGCACCGGAAATCTCCCACATAGCGGAACGCATCCATATTCAGCATTGTAAGGTTCGAGCAGTTACAGCAATCAAAGTTCATCACCTGTCCCGACCCATCGATGCACTTCAAGCGGCCGCAATCGGAAACAGCCAGCTTCCCAATCTTGACATACCCCTTCACCTCCAACCGTTCGAGCGGGAGTTTACGGAGTTCCACACTCGACAACTCGGTTTCGGGCAATGTCAATTCTCTCAACGGCATATCGGTCAAGGTCAGATACATCAATTGATGGCAGCCGCTCAAATCGAGCGAGGTGAAATCTACGTCGTTCAACGCAAACGATATAAGCAGATCCGAGTCCCCGAACACAATCTCAGAGATCCGACTGTGAGTGATCGATAAATGACTCAGTTGCTTGAACTCCGACAGGTCGAGCCGGACACAAGGCAATCCCCCACAATGCAGTTCATACAATTTCTCATGATGACGCAGATCCGACGTGACGAGGCAGGAACAGTCGAGTAACTCCAAATCGGGACAGGCATCGACATTCAGCTCGGTAAAAGGGTTATCGTAGCACGTCAACCTTCTCAACGCCGGACATCCGCTTACATCGAGCGACGCAAGCCGGTTGGAACTGCAATCGAGTTTTTTCAGTGCCGCGGTGCGCGGCAACCGTAAACATTCCAGCTCACAGGTCTCGCATATGAGCAATTCGAGCGCCGAACAGCCGCCCGCATCGAGCGAGACGAGCGGATTGAAATAGCACCAGAGCCGGCGCAAACGGGGATTTCCCGATACGTCGAGCGAGGTGAGATTTTGACTGGAACAGTCCAACGTTTCGAGGTTGGCGAAATAGTGCAATCCTTCGAGGCTCGATATCGTCTTCCCATAAGTCTTATATGACGGACAGCGGATCTTGGTCACGGCCAGCGCCTCCTCGCGCGAAATCGCGCCGTCGCCATCGGTGTCGGCAATGCGCAGACACAGCGTCCGGAACTCCCTGTCGGGGATCGCATCGGCCACATTCGGCGGATAATCGGCGGCGGCGTAACCGGCCAGGCACATCGTCAACACGAAAAGGCCCGACAGCAGGATACTTCTCTTTTTCACGGTCGCGCGATTTGATTTATTCGACATATTCGATTTCTACACGGGAAAAACAATCGTTCCCCTATTCATCGCCGACTGCAATACACCCGCCGATCAGTCGACGTAGACCAGTTCGATCCCTGTGGTATCGCCGAGCAGCGGGTGGTTATCCTGATCGCGCCGCAACCGAATCCTGCGCAACGTCTCCATAGGCCGGTATTCGATCGAGTGAATGTAGCTTCCGGAAATATCCAGCTCTTCGAGCAGGTTGCCCTGACAAGAGAGCGTGTAAACCTCCGGCGGAAGTATAAGCGTCGTCAACCGGTTGTCGCTGCAATCTACCGTTCCGAATCTGAAATCGCCGCGCTGCGAAAGATCGAGCGACGAAAGCGCCGTTCCGGTACAGGTAAAACTACTCAACCCGCGACAGTCGCCCAGATTCATCTCCGTCAATGCCGGACAATTTTTACAACGGATCGTCCTCAGAATGGAGGAGAAATCGATCCGTTTCAATCGTTCGCAGTTTTCGATATGGAAAATAGTCGCAAACCCCGTTTCATCGACAGTACCTTTCACCTCCAGCCGTTCGAGATCGACCCTATTCAACGTGACAGAACCTACCGATGCCGGCAAATCCAGCTTCGTCAACGGGACGTCGGCAATCGTCACATAATCCAACTTCGAACAACCGCTCAGATCGAGACGGGTACAATCCGCCTTCACCAATGAAAAGTAATCCAATGCAGAAGTACCGCCGAAGTCGATTTCCGATATTCGGGACTCCCGAAGAAGCAGTCGATACAACGCCTCATGACGTGACAGATCGAGTCGTTCGCACGATACGTTCCAACAATCCAGATATTCCAGTTTCAGATTTGCGGACACGTCCAATCCATCGATATCCGAACAAGCCAATGTCCTCAACTCAGGGTTGGAGCGCACATCCAGTGTCGTAAAGACGTTGTCGACGCATTGAAGCAACGACAAGGCGGGATACCCCGTCACATCAAGCGACGCAAGCTGGTTGGTATCGCATCGAAGTTGAATTAACGTTGCCGTGCGAGGCAGCAGCAACCGCTCCAACCCGCAGCCGGAGCAGTACAGCGTCTCTAATTCCGAACAGCTGCTCACATCGAGTTCTTCGAGCGAATCGAAGGAGCAATCGAGATGGCGCAAACGGGGATTTCCCGACAGATCGATCGATGTGAGCAGTTGACCGCCGCAATACAGCGTTTCGAGGTTGGCGAAATAGTGCAATCCTTCGAGACTCGAGATCGTCTCCACATAACTCCGATCCGGCATGCAGTCGATCTTTCTCACGGCCAGCGCCTCCTCCTTGGAGATGACGCCGTTGAGATCGGTATCGGCGAGTTGCAGACACAATACCCGAAACTCCCCGTCGGGAATCGCATCGGCCACATCGGGCGGGTAGACCAGCCCGTCGTCGTCCGAGCAGGCGGACAGACAGAGCGACAGGCTCCAAAGGAGACAAAACAGAAAGAGCGTTCTTTTCATGGTCGGAAGATATTGTTACTGAACATATTCGATTTCGATCAGGTGCCGGCAATCTTCGCCATCTTCATTGCGAATCTTGAACTGCATGTCCAACGGAGCCTCTTTCCGCAGCCGAATCTTCGAAAGCGACGAACCGGCGAAAGTCTGCACCGAAAGAACTTCCAGTTTCGGACAATGGCTCAGATCGAGCACCGCATCCGGATAGAAATCGCAATAGAGCCGTTTCAGATTGACTGCGCCAGCAAGCAACGCATCGTAACAGCCGGCATCGACAGCCGCAATCGTCAGATATTGCAAGTGCGAAGGATCGGGCAGATCGATCGTCGCCGATATCGCATCGGCGGGAACCCTGGCGGAAATCAACAGCTCCCGCACGTTCGCACACCCCGACAGATCGAACGTTTGCAGCTTGCGGCACGGGTTCAGGAACTCGATCGTAAGCGGAGAGTAGCCCACGGGACCTCTGAAAACAACGAGATTCGAAGACCCTTCCAAACGCACTCTTTCGAGTCGGGTGTTGTAGCGCAAATCGAGATTCGGGACGTCGCAGTAGCCCCAATACAGTTTTTCGAGATTTCCGAAATATTCGATCCCTTCAAATGAGCGAATATTTCGTGCATCATAATTCATCATGGAAGTCACCGCCAGCACCTCATCCTTCGACAGACGGCCGTCCTTGTCTTTGTCATACCGTTCCAGACAATATTCACGGAACCTCTCGTCGGGAATCGCCGTGGCCACGTCGTCGGGCCAGACGAGCGGCGGCAGCTGAGGATCGGGCTGTTCGTCGTCGTCGGAACAGCCGGCAAGGCACATCGTCAGTGCGAAAAGACCCGACAGCAGGATACTTCTCTTTTTCATGGTCGCGCGATTTGATTTATTCGACATATTCGATTTCTACACTGGAAGAGCAATCGTTTCCCTTTTCATCGCGGATGTCGATGCCCCCACCGTATATTGCTATCGGTGCATTTTTGTGCATGCGAATCTTTTTAAGCTCCGATCCGACACGAACGTGTATGATAAGGTCTGCCAGTTTCGGACAATGGCTCAGATCGAGTACTTCACTCGGATAAAAATTGTAATAGAGCTTCTTCAGATTGGCTCCGTCGGCGAGCAACGCATCATAGCAGCCGGCATTGGCAGCCGCAAACGCCAGATATTGCAAGTGCGAAGGATCAGGCAGATTGACAGAGCTCAATTTCACCTCGGAAAATGAATCGACGAAAAGCCGCAATTCCTGTACATTCCCGCATCCCGAAAGATCCAGTTCTTCCAAATTGAACAACGAATAAAGCTCAATTTCAAGTGGAGTATAACCGACCGGCCCGCGGAACCTGATTAAATTCGAATTATACAGACATGAAATCTTTTGCAGCCGGGAGTTGTAACGCAGATCGATCTCTTTCGGACCACTGTACTCCCAAGCAAAATTCTCAAGATTGCTGAAATATTCGATCCCCTCTAACGACAAAAAACGGCCCGACACATCGGGAAAATGGGTCATTTTCTTAACAGCCAGCACTTCGTCCTTCGACAGACGGCCGTCCTTGTCCCTGTCATACCGTTCCAGACAGTATTCACGGAACCCCTCGTCGGGAATCGCCGTGGCCACGTCGTCGGGCCAGACGAGCGGCGGCAGCTGAGGATCGGGCTGTTCGTCGTCGTCGGAACAGCCGGCAAGCAGCGCCAGACACAACAGCAAGCAGAGGGTTTTCCAAGAGAAATAAGGTTTCATAGGCTATGGATTCAGGGAGTTCGCAGCACGATCCGCCGCGGGAAACACGGCAGCGAAAGGGTTCCGCCCCTCCGAAAGCGGGGGAAGGTGCCGGGGCCGACCCGATCGCCGGATCGGCCCCATCGGCATCGGAGACAATACACGTCGGCGTGATCGTTCCATCAGAGAGGGTGGTTTTGGGTTGGTTATCACAAATATACGAAACAATTTCCCGATTCTGCAACTTTTTCCGCAAAAAAATCGGGGGGGGGTAAATTATTCTATTCAGGCGTAGAAATAAGACATACAGACTTTTCGAGCCATACGTTCATCCGGTGTCGTCCGGCAAGAGAGCGGCCGCAGCCGTCGGGATATGCGCCCGACGGCCGCGGCGAACCGGAACGAACCGCTCCGTCAAAGGGGCCTGCGCACGACGTAGATCCAATCGTCGGGCAGTGCGTAGCGCCGCCGCTCCTCCGCGCTGAAACGGGCCGCATAGTCGATCTCGCGAACTTCGAACCCCGCTTCGCGCAACCGCCCGCCGTAGTCGCGGCCATAGATGCGCCGATGGTCGTACTGCCCGAAAATACGGGTGCGCTCCGCCGGATCGGTGATCGAATCGTCCTCGAAGGTCGCAGCGCGCGACCGGTCGACGGGCGAGAGCAGGATGCCCCAGCCGCCCGGACGCAGGATGCGGTAGAACTCGCCGAGCGCACGGCGGTCGTCGGCGACGTGTTCGAGCAGATGGTTGCAGATCAGCACGTCGTAGGAGGCATCGGGAAGAGGGATTCGCAACACGTCGAAATGCAGTTCGGCCAGCGGGCTCTCCAAATCGGCCGTCGTATAGTCGGCCGCCCTGTGCCGCAGCCGCTTCATCAGGCAAACTTCGGGGGCGATATGCAGGATCCGCTGCGGCCGGCGCAGCAGGTCGGTTTCGCGCGTGAGGTAGAGCCACAGCAGCCGGTGCCGCTCCAACGACAGGCACGACGGACAGAGCGCATCGGCACGCGGCGCGACGTAGCCGTAGGGCAGGAACCGACGACGGCGCGCACCGCACACGGGGCATTCGCGGCCGCGCCCCACGTAGAAAAGGCCCGCGACCGGCACCGCCCACCCTGCAAGGCGTTGCAGGAGGGGCCGCGGCACATGGTTGAGCGCCCAACGGATCAGCCGCTTCATTCTCCGGTGATCTTTTTCACGTCGGACTCGGCCTTCAAGAGCCGTTTGCGGCAGAAGGCGATGAGCGTCGTGGCGCGCCTGACCTCGGCGGCCAGCGCGTCGACCGACATCTCCTCGTTGCGGAATTTGGCGAGGATGGCCTCGATCTCGGCCATCGCTTCGTCATAGGTGAGTTCCTTTTTATCCATCGTTCTATCGTTTTTTCTTCGTACATGCGACCACCGCGGCCTGCACTTCGCCGTCGGCCAGCGTAATGTCGAGCCGGTCGCCCGGCGAGAGCCCCTCGGCGCTGCGCAACGCTTCGCCGCCGCGGCGGACGACGGCGAACCCGCGCCGCAGCACCCGTTCGACCGAGTAGCTCAGCAGCAGCTCCGAAGCGGCCGCGAGCCGGCGGTCGTGCCCGCGCAGCAGATCGGCCGGAGCCGCGAGCAGCGTCTCTTCCGCCCGGTCGAGGCGGCTCCGCCCCTCCTGCAACAACCGCTGGCTCTGCTGTGCGAGAGCCGCGCCGAGCCGTTCCAGTCCGACCGCCGCCGAATGCGTGATCGCCAGCGCCGCATTTCCCAACTGCAATCCGGCCCACGCCAGATAGCCGTCGGCCTGCGCCATCCGTTCGACGAGCCACGCCGCCACGGCCGTCGGCGTTTTGAGCGCCGTATGCGCCACCAGATCGGCGACGCTCGTATCCTTGTCGTGCCCGATGCCCGTCACCACCGGTAGCGGAAACTGCGCCACGTGGTTGCACAGGCGATAGGCGTTGAAGCAGTTCAGGTCGCTCGACGACCCGCCGCCGCGGATCATCACCACGGCATCGAACGCCTCCCCGGCAGCGGCGATGCGGCTGAGCGCGTCGACGATCGAATCTTCGGCCGCCGCGCCCTGCACGACGGCGTCGAAGAGCGTGAGACAGAAGCGATAGGGGCTTTTAGCCAGTTCGTTGCAGAAATCCTGATACCCGGCCGCACGGCTGCTCGACACCACGGCGATGCGCTGCACGACGGCAGGCATCGCCTGCTGCCGGTTCATCTCCCACACCCCTTCGGCCTGCAAGCGGGCGATGGTCTGCTGCCGCTGCCGCTCCATGTCGCCCAGCGTGTAGGCCGGATCGACGTCGAGCAGTTGCAGCGAGAAGCCGTAGAGTTCGTGGTAGTTCACCGTCGCTTTGGCCAGTATGCGCATGCCGGCGGCGAGCCGCTGCCCCGTCTCGGCCTCGAAATAGGCGGCGATGCGCGCGTACTGCGACCGCCAGATCACGGCGCGCGCCTGCGCTTTGGGAACGCCGTCGCCCTCCCCCTTCTCGACCAGTTCGAGGTAGCAGTGCCCCGAATAGTTGACCTTGACCTCCGCGATCTCGGCACTCACCCACAACGGCAGTGCGAAACGCTCTTCGAGCGCCTGCCGCACGCGGCGCTGCAACTCGGACAGCGTGATGTACTGCGCAGCGATCATCGGTTACTTCAACTCCTCCTTCGTAAAGGGTACGTCGACCTCGCCGATGGCATAGCAGGCGATGTCGTAGGGGTTGTAGTGGAAGACGATCCCTTCGGGCGTGACCTCGAAATTCTCGGTCGGGGCGATCGTTTCGGGAAAGAAACCCCGCTGGGCGAGCTCCTCGTCATCGGCGGCACCGTACTGCTCGCGGAGCTTCGCCTTGATCCGCTCGGTGAGCCGGGGAAGCTGCTCCTCCGGAAAGAGGTCGCCGAGCGAGAGTTCGTAACCGCCCTTCGTCCAATAGTTGTGGTACTCGGTCGTGCGCATACCGTGCGCACCGCCCGTATAGCTCTCGCGGCGGATCGTGTAGACCGTGAGCGTATCGACCGGCGCCTGAGCGGCCGCGACGCTGAGCGAATAGCGCATGTCGGGCATGTAGAGCGTATCGCAGGCATTGTCGGCGGCGAACCGTTCGATAAAACGGCGTGCGGCCTCCTCGGCCGTCCCCGTGAAGTCTTCGAGTGCGAAGAAGTAGTTGACGTTGGCGTTCTCGATGGCTGCGAGCGCCTCGCTGCGGTCGGCGTTGGCGATCGTGAGGAAGCGGTACGACAGATCGCACGGCACCGCCCCGCACCGGACGACCGTATCGAGCGACCGCTCGGCGAATTGCGGCGCGGCCGCACGCCGGCAGCAGCCGGCCATCCCCGCGGCAAAGGCCGCCAGAAGAACGAGAGCAGGTAATTTCATAAGGCGTGGTCTTCAAAAATTAACACCCGTAAAGGTAGCACAAATAATAGGGAAAAAGGTGCGAACGACGATTTTTTCCGAAAAATTTTGGAGATTCGGATTAATGTATTACTTTTGCACCCACAATCGGTGGATTCATCTAAGGGTTAGGATACATGCCTCTCACGCATGACATAGGGGTTCGAATCCCCTATCCACTACGCAGGACGATCGCTACGGCGGTCGTCTTTCATTTTTTGCGGGACGGTGCGGGGAGTCGGACGGGAATATCCGCGCAGGACTCGGACAAACGGAGCCTCAGAAGACGGAACGACGAAAAGCACGTTTCGCCGAACGCGACATTCGAAGAGAGGCGCGGCGCGCCCCCATCCGCCAAGACGAGCGGCCGGAGCCTCCGGCTGTTCGTCTTCTTCGGGAGACTCCATCCCGCCCGCCTCCGAACGATCATGCGAAAAAGAGCGTAAACGTCACCTTGCCGTCGACATTGGAGGTCAGGCGCAGCGATCCGCAGCAACTGGCCCTTTCCTCACAGTCTCCTGTTGCAGGCAGGCAAAAGCAGCGAAAACAAAAAACTCGTCGGAAAAATCCGACGAGTTACTTTCAGTGCCCAGGACAAGACTCGAACTTGCACGAACTAAACGTTCACTACCCCCTCAAAGTAGCGTGTCTACCAATTTCACCACCTGGGCTTTTTAAAACAGGCCGCGGCGTTCGGCATCGAACCCTTGGCGCATGTTCGCGAAACACACGGTTTCGGAGTGCAAATATAGACAGGATTTTGTTAAGCGCAAAATTTTCAACCGATTTTTCGGAAAAAATCCTATCTTTGACTGCGTCTTAGATACTCCGTCTCGGCATAATCAAGCTAACGCTTGCTTCTGCACTCGACTTTTCGTATCTTTGTATTACCGAACTTCAAGGTAGGCAGGCCGCATTCCGGCAGAAGCGACCGCCGCCGGAGTCCGGCCCGCATCGTTCCCGCCGGCGGAGCCGCTCCGTCCGCAGGCGATGCCGACCGCCGAAAACCGATATTCGAAACAAATAAAAACGATTCACCGAAATGAAAAAAACGATTCTGACCGCCCTGCTGCTCTTCGCCGCAGCCGCCGTCTTCGCGCAAAGCGAGTACAATTTCCAGCGCCGTTCGCTCTTCGAGAAACTGCCCGTGACCTCCAAGGACATCGTATTCCTGGGCAACAGCATCACCGACGGCGGCGAGTGGAACGAACTGCTGGCCAATCCCCGCGTCAAGAACCGCGGCATCAGCGGCGACCGTTCGAGCTGGATGCTCGACCGGCTCGATCCGATCGTCGGCGGGCAACCCCGCAAACTCTTCCTGTTGATCGGCACCAACGACCTGGCGGCCGGTACTCCGGCGGCGGAGGTCGTCGCCAACGTCCGCAAGATCGTGGAGCGCTTCCAGAGCGAATCGCCCCGCACGAAACTCTATGTGCAGAGCGTCTTTCCGGTCAACGACTCGTTCAAGAAATACGCTGCCAAACACGGCCGTCACGACGCCGACATCGTGGCCGTGAACAAGGGCCTGCAAGCGCTGTGCGCCGAGAAGGGGATCGTCTACATCGACCTGTGGACGCTGCTGGCCGACAAGAACGGCAAGCTGCGCGCCGACCTGACCAACGACGGCCTGCACCTGATGGGCGAGGGCTACATCGTCTGGCGCGACGCGGTGCTGCCCTATGTGAAATAGAACGATCCGCCCGTCCCGAAACGGAAAGGGAGCGCCTGCACGCGGGCGCTCCCTTTTACGCTATTCCGCGCTTACTCCACCCACTGCACCCGTTCGACGGGTTCGCCCGCGGGGAGCGGTTTGGGTTCGAAATCGGAGTAGCCCAGCGCGATGACACACAGCACGCCGCACCCCTCGGGAATCGGCAGGAAGGTGCGCAGGTAGTCGACGGCCTGCTCGCCGTCGGGCTGTTCCTTGCTGCGGGGACGGCCGTTGACATGCACCCAGCACGATTTCAGACCGGCGTCGACGAGCGCGAGTTGCAGGATCGTAGCCGCGATGGCCGCATTGTCGACCCATAGGTCGCTCGCCGCACGATCGCCCATCACCACCACGGCCGCCGGAGCACCCGCGAGCGGCACGGCGCCGTAGTCGCGCATGGCAGCCATACGGTGCACCGTCGCGGCGTCGCGCACCGCCAGAAACCGCGTCGAACGGCTGTTGCGCGACGAGGGGGCGTGCAATGCCGCCTCGATCGCCTGCGCCAATACTTCGTGCGGGACCTCCTCGTCCCTGAATTTGCGCACGGAACGCCGTGCCTCGATCACCTGCTGAAAGTCCATAAGCGGAATGTTTTCGATTTTCGAGACAAATATAGAATGCAAACGCAAAAAACCGGCCGCAGACGGGCGGTTATTTTCATTTTTTGCGTACTTTTGTCGGGCAGGCTCGCCTTGTCGCTGCCCCTCGCGGGGGAGAGGAAAGTCCGGGCAACGCAGAGCACCGTCCAAGTTAACGACTTGATAGCCGTGAGGTTATAGGAAACGTAACAGAAAACGACCGCCCCTGCTTGCAGGGGTAAGGGTGAAAAGGCGGGGTAAGAGCCCACCGCGGCGGCAGCGATGTCGCCGGCCGTACGTCTGACGGGTTGCAAGACCGTGTATACCGGCAGTTAAGGGTTGCTCGCCCGATGTCGGGGGGTAGGTTGCTGGAGGCGGCGGGCGACCGCCGTCGTAGATAAATGACAGGGGCTCCGCACCGGAAGCGCGCAGCGGAGTACAGAACCCGGCTTATAGAGCCTGCTAAAACAAAAGGATGCCTTCGGGGCATCCTTTTTTCCTTAAAAACGGTAGCGATTCCACGCTCCGCTGCATTGCGTCCGGATCGACGATCTCCAAACGGGCGGCCCCGCATTCCGCGGGATTCGGGCAGGGCGAAACTGCGGATCGGCGCAACGAAAAAGGGAGCGGTCGAACCGCTCCCCTCCGATTGCAGGCCGCCGGCCGGTCAAAGTCCCATCTTCTTGCGGATAGGTTCCGGAATAACCTTCTTGTTGACCATGACCGACATCGTCTTGTAGGCCACGAAAGGACGCGAGAAATAGTAGTACCCGTCGTAGGGAGGACGCACGCCCCACGAATTCTTCACCTTGTAATAGTCGTTGCCCGTCTGGTCGACCGCCGTGCCCATGATCTGCATACCGTGGTCGTCGGTAGTCTCGTAGTTGTCGAACGCCTCCTGACGCATCTGCTGCGTGATGACGCGCTCCTTGCCGGGCTTGTCGAACTTGTAGAGCGCCGCCTCCTTCTCCTTGTCGGAGAGTTTGCCCCAGCGCTCGGCGTCGGTGCCGCTCATGCTCGTAAGGTCGGCCTCGGGCACGATGCCGATCGCCTTCGTGCGGCTGAAACCCTTCTCGCTCACGTCCGTCCCCCAGAGCACCGTATAGTCATTGGCCAGCGCATTGTCCACGACGGCCATCATCTCGTCGAGAGGCAGGTTCCAGACCGTCCCCCACATCCAGTTGTCGGGCACTTCGAGGATGAACTCCTCGTAGAAGGGGTGGTGCGTATAAGAGCTGATCTCGACGTAGTCGTCCATGTCGAGCCCCAGCGATGCAGCGAACGACTGCGGCGTATACTCCTTGCCCTTCCAGGTGAATTTTTCGGGTTTGGGACCGAGATAGGCGTCCAGAACGGCATCCAGGCCGCGCTGCCAGGCCGTCGTCAACTTGTCGCCGGCGATCACGGCGTCCATATACCCCTTGACGACGCGGTCGATCTCCGTGAAGTCGGGCAAGTCGGTGCCGTAGCAGAGACCCGGATAGACCTCCGTCGGCACGATGCCGTATTTCTTGATCCCGTCGGTCACGTCGCGCGAACCGCCGCCGACGGCCAGATTGAGCGAACCGTGCATACGGGCGTACTTCACCGCCTTCTCGAAATAGGCGTTGCGCACGATCCACATCGCCGACAGGTCGTACTCCCCGCCGCCGTTGCGCAGAATCTCGCTTTCGAGAAACGCGAGGGCCGAGTAGGCCCAGCAGGTGCCGCTGCGGTTCTGGTTCTTGACCGAAGTCACGGGGAGGGTCTTCACGTCGGTGAAACGATACCCCTCCTCCTTTTGCTGTTCCTGCGCCCCGACGCCCGTCGCGAGCAGCGCCAGAAGGGCCGTAAAAAGGATTTTCTTCATAAGTCGCATGAGTTTCGTTGAATTACGTCATTTCTTCGACGCGGCGACGATTTTCAGGCACTCGTCGAGCGTCAGTTCTTCGGGCTTCGTCCCCTTCGGGATGCGGTAGTTCTTCCCCTTGTAGGCGATGTAGGCACCGTAGCGGCCGTTCTTGACCAGCATGTCGGGATCTTCGGCGAAGCTCCGAATCGGCGTGTTGGCCGCCGTCCGCTGCGCCTGATGCGCCTTGATAAGCTCCACGCCGCGTTCGAGCGTCAGCGTGTAGGGATCGTCGCCCTTGGCCAGCGAGGCGAAGGTCGACTTGCCCCAGCGCACGTAAGCGCCGAAGCGCCCCAGCCCGACGACCATCGGCTCGCCCTCCCATTCGCCCAGCGTGCGGGGCAGGGCGAAGAGCGCCAGCGCCTCGTCGAGCGTGATCGACTCGATGAGCTGCCCTTTTTTAAGCGAGGCGAAACGGGGTTTCTCCTCGCCTTCGCCCTCGATCTCGACCATCGGCCCGTAGCGGCCGATGCGGGCCTTGACCGTGCGTCCCGTCTTGGGATCGGCACCCAGCACGCGCGCCTGCCCGTGTTTGTCGGACTGCGTCTCGATCGCCGTATCGACCATGCGGTGGAACGGCCCGTAGAAAGCGGCGATCATCTTGTCCCACGTGATGTCGCCCTCGGCCACGCGGTCGAACTCCTTCTCGACGTTGGCCGTGAAATTATAGTCGATGATCGGTGCGAACTGCTGTTCGAGGTAGTCGTTCACCAGCATACCGATATCGGTGGGTTGCAGCCGGTTCTTCTCCTTGCCGAAGCTCTCGCTGAGCGTCTTGGCCGACACGCTGCCGCCCGCGAGCGTCAGTTGTTCGTAGGTGCGCTTCTGCCCCTCCTTGCTCTGCTTGACCACATAACCGCGGTTGATGATCGTCGTGATGGTCGGTGCATAGGTCGAAGGGCGGCCGATACCCAGCTCTTCGAGCCGCTTGACCAGCGACGCCTCGTTGTAGCGCGCCGGCGGCATCGTGAAACGCTGCGTGGCCGTAATGGTCTGATAGAGCACCTCGTCGCCCGCCGAGAGTTTGGGCAGCAGCCCTTCGCTGTCCTCGGCCGGCTCCTCGTCGGTCGACTCCGAATAGAGCCGCAGGAAACCGTCGAAACGCACCACTTCGCCCGTGGCAACGAACTGTTCGCGGCGGCCGTCGATCGCGATCGTGATCGTCGTGCGGTCCAGCTCGGCCGAAACCATCTGCGAAGCGACCGTGCGCTTCCAGATCAGGTCGTAGAGCCGCTTTTCGGCCGGCGTACCCTCGATCGCCTGCCGCTCGATATACGACGGGCGGATCGCCTCGTGCGCCTCCTGAGCCCCTTTGGTCTTGGTCTTGTAGTTATGGTACGACGAATACTTCTCGCCGTAGAGATTCGTGATCTGCTCCTTGCACTGCGCCAGCGCCAGCGTCGAGAGGTTCACCGAGTCGGTACGCATGTAGGTGATGAGACCCTGCTCGTAGAGGTGCTGCGCGACGGACATGGTCTGCGAAACCGACATCCCCAGCTTGCGCCCCGCCTCCTGCTGCAACGTGGAGGTCGTGAAGGGCGGCGCGGGATAGCGCTGCACGGGCTTCTCCTCGACCTTGGCCACCGTGAAGGTCGCGCCGACGCAGCTGCGGAGGAACGCCTCGGCCTCCTCGCGCGACTCGAAGCGCGTCGGCAGCTCGGCCTTGAAGAGCGTCCGATCCTTGTCCCCGGCGGCATGGAACTGCGCCACGACGCGGAAATAGGGGGTCGACCGGAAGGCGATGATCTCGCGTTCGCGCTCGACGAGCAGCCGCACGGCGACGCTCTGCACGCGGCCCGCCGACAGCGACGGCCGCACCTTCTTCCACAGCACGGGCGACAGCTCGAAACCGACCAGACGATCCAGCACGCGGCGCGCCTGCTGGGCGTTGACCAGATTCATGTCGACCGTCCGCGGGTTCTCGATAGCCTCCAAAATGGCCCGCTTCGTAATTTCGTGGAAGACGATCCGCTTCGTCCCCTCGACCGGGAGACCCAACACTTCGGTCAGGTGCCATGCGATGGCCTCTCCTTCGCGGTCTTCATCGGAGGCGAGCCACACGGTCCGGTCCTTCGCGGCGCGCGTGAGTTCGTCCACGACCTTGCGCTTATCCTTCGGGATCTCGTAAACCGGCGCGAACCCGTCGGCGAGATTGATTCCCAGATCCTTTTTCGAGAGGTCGCGAATATGGCCGAAGCTCGACTTGACCATGAAATCCTTACCCAAGAACTTCTCGATCGTCTTGGCCTTGGCCGGCGACTCGACGATAACTAAATTTTCCTGCATCGTAAATCGTTTATACATGCGAAAACCTAAGTATCGCAACTTAGGTTCGCAAAAAGCAATGTGTAACTGCCGTCTCTATTTTATCAGCGTATAGGTCAACTCCATGTGGATCGGGGCGTTCTCGCCGGCCTTGATCCCGCCCTGCAACGCGATGCGGTTGAAGGTGAACAGATCGGTGGCCCCCGGCGCCAGATAGAGCGTCATCATCCGCTTCTGGGCCTCGGTGTACTGCCGCTCGCCCGTTTCGGGATCGATCGGCGCCTCCTGATACGCCCGCCACAGGCGTTGTATATGGCTCGAAATATTGAGCGTGTAGCACCCCAGGCTGCGGTTCAGATAACCACCGTAGGGAAGCGTCACCTCGTACTGCTGTTCGTAATCGTAGGCGTAGTCGGACACGGGCGTCAGCGTCTTGAAATCGGTGTAGAGGCCCAGCCGGCTGATCGACGCGTCGAAACGTTCGATCACCTTCTGCGAGAATCCCTGCTCCCAGCCGCCGTCGGTCACGCCGTCCACGTAGATCGAGAGCAACGCCTGGTTGATCGCTACCGTCCGGTACCCTTCGTCCTCCTGCTCGGCCTGCAACTCGCCCAGCACGGAGAGGAACTCGTCGGTAAGCGTCAGCTCGACGAGCGCGCCGCCCATTCCCTCGACATAGCCCAATTCGAAGGGCTGCTGCGGCTCGACGGTTCCGCCGCCGGGCTTCTCGACAATCGCGTCGTAATCGATATAGCGCGTGTTGGTGCGCTCGACGGTGTTGACCGACACGTTGCCGTAGGTGGTCGCGTATTCGTCGTAGAAATAGAAGAGCGTCTGCAACGTATCGCGGATCAGCGTCGCATCGACCGAATCGCGGTTACGCCCGTAGAGCATCATGCCCGACTCGGCAAGCGTGGTGGCGAAGGTCGCGCCCGTGGTGCCGTTGAAATCGAGCGGCAGAATGGCCAGGCCGCAGAAGTAGTTCACCCACAGCGAATCGTTGGTATAGACCGTCGAGTCGTTCTTGTATTTGCCCTCCTGCATCATCAGCTCCTTGACGTAGTCCAGCCCCGCCGCCGTCGGCTCCAGCGTGACGGCCGTCGTGGCGGGCCCCGTCGTCGTCCCGTCGGGGAAGGTGAAGGTGAACAGCGGGTCGTTCTCGTCGACGCAGCCCGCCGCCACGGGATTGAAACTCGTGAAGAAGGTCGTATCGGTCGTGCCGTCGCCGTTGCCGTCGTTGTCCTTCAAATAGTCGTTGTTGAGAATCCGGTAGACGCCGAAGCGCTGCGGCTGGAGCGTGTCGCCCGCATACGAGGAGACGCTCAGGAGCAGTTGCAGCGAATCGAAGATCGGCCGGTAGCCGTACCAGTTCTTGCGGTCGGAGATCGACGCCCACAAATACTGGGTCATGAACCCGGCCTTGCGTATGCCGAAGGTGTCGCTCTTGGTCGTACCGAAATAGCCGTAGGAGAGATTGGACGACTTGACGGAGTCGCTCATGAACATCCGGGCTTCGAAGCCTTTGCGGATGCTGTGCAGGCGCATCTCCATCTGCTGGTTGCCGGGCACGAGTTCGTACCCCAGCGTATCGTCGACCTCCGTACAGCCGGCAAAAGTCAGCATTCCCGCCACGCCCAGCACCAAAACGGCGTTGAGCCACTTGCGAACGCCTCTATAATTCTTCATAGAACTTATTATAATTATCGAATCCCTCCGCCTCCGGCGCCTGATACTCCAATACCGGCTTGCCGCTGCGGCGGGCATACTCCGCCAGGGCGGCATCGACCCCTTCCGAAGCGAGCACGATGCCGTCGGCATAGTCCATAACGAAACGCATGAGGTTTTGGTATGACGAATTGTCGAGAATTTTCAGATTTTCGTCCTGCACGCCTTCGTGTTCCACCTTGGCGCGGAAACCGGCGTCGAGTTCGCCGGGGAAGGCGTCGTCGTAGAGCGACACGGCGATCTTCACGTCGCGGAAGACGGGATCGTCGGCGAACATGTGTTTGAGGTAGATCGGAACGACGGCCGAGAACCAGCCGTGGCAATGCACGACGGACGGGTTCCAGCGCAGTTTCTTGACCGTTTCGAGCACGCCGCGCGCGAAGAAGATGGCGCGCTCGTCGTTGTCGGCGAACCACCCCGCATCGTCGGAAAGCACCGCCTTGCGCGCGAAATAGTCGTCGTTGTCGATGAAGTAGATCTGCACGCGGGCGGTCGGGATCGACGCCACCTTGATGATGAGCTGATGGTCGTTATCGTCGATGATCAGGTTCATGCCCGAAAGCCGGATCACCTCGTGAAGCTGGTTCCTCCGTTCGTTGATGCAACCGTAACGCGGCATGAACGTCCGGATCTCGTTTCCCCGCTCCTGCATCGCCTGCACCAGCTGCCGGCACAGCGCGGACTGCTCGGACTCCGGAAGGTAGGGGAAAATCTCCTGACAAACGTATAATATCTTTCCTGCCATCGCCAATGTGAGTTTATTTTACAAAGGTAGTGAAAATTTTCCGAAAAACCGCGCAGGGCCGGAAATCCGCACTCCCGCAGCCTCAAAGGAGCAGCATCGCGTCGCCGTAGGTGCCGAAGCGGTAACCCTCCTCGCGCGCGATCTTGTAGGCGTTCATCACGCAGTCGTATCCGCCGAAAGCGGCCACCATCATCAGCTGCGTCGAATAGGGCAGGTGAAAGTTGGAGACCATCGCGTCGGCCACCGTGAACTCGTAGGGCGAGAAGATGAACTTGTTGGTCCAGCCCTCCCCCGCATTGATCGTGCCGTTGGTCGAAACGACCGTTTCGAGCGTCCGCATGACCGTCGTCCCGATCGAAACGACCTTGCGGCCGCTCCGTTTGGCGCGGTTGACGGAGGCGGCCGTCGCATCGTCGACGATGTACTGTTCGGAGTCCATCTTGTGCTTCGACAGATCCTCGACGTCCACCGTGCGGAAATTCCCCAGACCGGCGTGGAGCGTCAGGAAAGCGCGTTCGACACCGCGGATCTCCATGCGCTTCATCAGGTGTTTCGAGAAGTGCATCCCCGCCGTGGGAGCCACCACGGCCCCCTCCTTCGCGGCGAAGATCGTCTGGTAGCGTTCGCTGTCCTCCGGCTCGACCTTCTCGCGCACCCAGCGCGGAAGGGGCGTCTCGCCCAGTTTGAAGAGCGCCGTCTTGAATTCGTCGTAATCGCCGTCGAACAGGAAGCGCAGCGTGCGGCCGCGCGAAGTGGTGTTGTCGATCACCTCGGCCACCATCAGGTCGTCGTCGCCGAAGTAGAGCTTGTTGCCGATGCGGATCTTGCGCGCCGGATCGACCAGCACGTCCCACAGACGCAGTTCGCGGTTCAACTCGCGCAGCAGGAAGATTTCGATCTCGGCGCCGGTCTTCTCCTTGTTGCCGTACAAACGGGCCGGAAAGACCTTCGTGTCGTTGAAGACGAACAGGTCGCCCTCGTCGAAATAGTCGATGATATCCTTGAAAATACGATGCTCGATCGTGCCTTTGGCACGGTTCACCACCATCAGACGCGCCTCGTCGCGGTTCTCGGCAGGGTACTTGGCCAGCATCTCCGGCTTGAACTCGTACCCGTACTGTGATAATTTCATTGTCGGAAAGTTGAATTTGACCCTTCGTTTTCCACGCCCGGCACAGTTCGAAAGCGGTCTTGCGCCCGCACCGGCCGGATCTGTTTCTCTATCGCAGAAAACACAAAACAATCAAGGTATATACGTCGGAAAAACTATTTTGTTTCACTCTCCCCTCAACTTTTTCAGAAAATCATCCAATTGCCATGCCGCTTCGACGTCGTGCGTACCGCTGCGCGTGCGACGCAGCGAGGTGAGATAGGCGCCGCTCGACAGCGCTTCGCCGATCTCGCGCGCAAGCGAGCGGATATAGGTTCCCTTCGAACAGCGCACGCGGATCGTCAGCTCCGGCAGACGGCATTCCAGCAGCTCGATGTCGTAGATCGTGACGAGCGACTGCCGCATCTCGACCTGCTCGCCGGCACGGGCGAACTCGTAGGCGCGCGTCCCCTCGATCTTCTTGGCCGAATAGAGCGGCGGCGTCTGCAACCGCTCGCCCACGAGCGAGGCGAGCGCCCGTTCAACCTCCGGTCGCGTGATGTGGTCCGTCGGGAAGGTCCGGTCGACCGTGTGTTCGCGGTCGAAGCTGGGGGTCGTGGCACCCAGCCGCACGCCGGCTATGTACTCCTTCCGCTCGGCCTGCAAGGCGTCGACCCGCTTGGTCGCCCGTCCGATGCAGACCAGCAGAACTCCCGTGGCCAGCGGGTCGAGCGTACCGGCATGGCCGACCTTGATCCTGCGGTAACCCGCCTTGCGCAACTCGAACTTCACCTTGCGCACCACGTCGGTCGAACTCCAACGGTAGGGCTTGTCGATCACGGCGACATAGCCCTCCTCGAAGTTCACCCGCTGCAAATCGGTACTTTCCATCGTCTTACAGCACATAGGAGAGGATCGACACCGTACCCGCCGCCGCGCAGTAAAGCGCGAACCAGACGAGTTTGCCGCGTTTGACGATCTCGATCATGAACTTGCAGGCCAGACACCCCACGACGAAGGCCGCGACGAAACCGGCCGCCAGCGGCGCCGAGCCGATCGCCTGCGCGCCGAGGTTGCCCTTCATCAATTCCAGGAAGGTTTCGCCCAGGATCGGAGCCAGCACCATCAGGAAGGAGAACTGCGCCACCGTCTGCTTGCGGTTGCCCAGCAGCAGCCCCGTAGCGATCGTCGATCCCGAACGCGACAGGCCGGGCAGCGCCGCCACGGCCTGCGCCACACCGATCAGGAAGGCGTCGCGGTAGGAGAGCTGCGCCTTCTGCCGGGGCTTGGCGTAGTAGGCGAAAGCGAGCAGCGCCGCCGTCACCAGCAGCATACACCCCACCACGAGCAGGATCGCCGGCGACTCCAAAAGGGCGTCGAGCCGGTCTTTGAGCGTGAAGCCGACGATCCCGATCGGAATCATCGACAGCAGGAGTTTCAGCACGTAGGCCTGCTCCTCGTTGAACCGCCGCGAGAAGAGCCCCCGCAACAGGCGCGCCACCTCGCTCCACAGCACGACGATCGTGCTGAGTACCGTAGCGGCGTGCAATATCACGTCGAAGAGCAGGTTCTGTTCGATCTCTACCCCCATGAGCGCCTTGGCGATTTGCAGGTGCCCGCTGCTCGACACGGGCAGGAACTCGGTAAGCCCCTGCACGATGCCCAGGATAATGGCCTCTATCGTATCCATCTTCTACCAGCGTTTGAGGATGGCGTAAATTTCGAATGCGAAACCGCCGATGACCAGAATCGGCGCCAGCGTGATGCGCCGCCACGAAAACATGGCGTAGTTGAACTCGTCGGGCGAGTCGCTGCCGCCGCCCGACATGAGGATCATCCCCAGCAGAATGACCGCCGCCCCGACGAGCAGCAGCACGTAATTTTTCGCCGAGAGCGGCATCTTGGCGTCGTTGGGATCGCCGATTTCATTGAATTTTTTCATTGCGTATCGTCTCTTTGTTTCTCTTTCTATTTTCCTAACCGGCGGAAGACCGTACCTGCCCCTCGAAACAGTCGGTAAACCCATCTCGCCAACCGCCTGCGGGACAGCACCCCCGAAGTCCCCTCCGAGGAGGGAATTCAGGAGAGGGTAAAATCCGGAAACACGGCCGCGGGCCGTGACTGCGCCCGTACGAAACCGGATACCGAACCCATTTCTGCTCAAACGTCCGACCCCTCAATACAAGTGTATCTTGTCCGACCTCATGTCGACGAACCGGTTGACCGATACGGCCGTAAAAAGCAGCGCGAGCGCCACGCCGCCGGCCATCATGCTCCCCACGATGATCATCGCCTTGGTCATCGCCGCGAGCGTCGTCAGTTCGGGCAGGGCCGCGCTCAACCCGTAGAGCGCTACGCCGAACAGTGCCGAAGCGCCGGCCCCTGCCGCCAGCCCCTGCCAGACGCTGCTGGCCAGAAAGGGCCGCATGATGAACCATTTGGTCGCGCCGACCAGCTTCATCGTATTGATGAGGTAACGCTTCGAGTAGATCGAAAGCCGGATCGTATTGCTCAGCAGAATCAGCGAAATGGCCAGCAACGCCGCAGCGAAGACCGCCAGCACCAGCTGGATCTTGTTCACCGTGGCGTGCATCCGCCGGATCATCGGCAGCGGGCAGGTCGCACGCTCCACGCCCCGCATCCCGCCGGCCTTGGCCATGAAGGCGTCGAGCCGCACCGAGTCGGCCGACTCGGCCGAGAGGTGCACCTCGAAACTGTCGTTGAGCGGGTTTTCGCCGAGCACCTCCTCGATCTCGTTTTCGAACATGTGGCGGAACTCCGCGTCGCCGATCTTCGTCTGCTTCGAGACGAACTCGATGTCGCGCACCATCTCGTCGCCGCGCAGGCGGCGTTCGATCTCGCCGCGCCGCAGCGAATCCACCCCGTCCGCCAATTCGACGGTCACCGTCACGCTCTCTTGAAGCGTCCGCGCCACACGCAGCGCGGCCGTCATCAGATACCCCACCGAACCGAGCAGGAACAGCACCAGCGCCATGCTCACCGTCGAGACGATGTAGGAGTTGCGCACGCGCCGTTTGAGTCGCTTGTTGTCTTTCATCGCTTTTTTCGTTTATACCACTCCGCAGCGGCCAGTCCGGCGATCAGGAGCAGGATCGCCGCCGAGCAAAGCCCCGTCACCCCCTCGACCGCTCCCCAGTGCGGCGCACGGAACCGCCACTCGACCGTATGATCGCCGGCCGGAAGTTCCAGGGCGCGCAGCAGGTAATCGGCACGGAAATAGGGTGTCTCGACGCCGTCCACCCAGGCCGTCCAGCCCTTGTCGTAGAAGATCTCGGAGAAGACCGCCGTGGCGGGCGCCGCGGAGGTGTATTCGTATTTCAGATAGTTGGGGCGGTATTCCGTGAGCCGGATCGTACCGCCGAGCGTATCGACCGCCGGAAGCGCCCCTTCGCGGGCACCCGTCATGCGGGCATAGTCGGCGGGGTTGACCACCGCCTGACGGCGCAGGTCGGCCGTCGCCAGCGCCGCCAGCTCCTGCTGCGGCGTCGAGGCCGTCACGACGTCGCGCACCAGCCACGCCGCACCCTGCGCCGTCGCGCGCAGATGCGCTTCGGGCCGCCCGTCGGCGCCCGGCAGGATGAGGTAACGGGTATTGAGCATGTCGAGCACCGCTTCGTCGTTCGACGAGAGGTAGCGGTCGATCACGTCCTGATAACGCGACATCTTCGCGCCGTGGTAGCCGCCCACCGAACGGTGGTAGTAGCTCGTCGTGGCGTCGTTGAAGGGGCTGACCGTGAGGTTCAGCACACGGAAGCCGGGCGTCGTGTCGCCGAGAATCAGCTTGTCGGCCCCGCTCGGCGTCCACTGCTGCCGGCGCGGCGACACGAAGTCGTCCGACGACAGGTAGCGCACGTCGACACCCCACAGATCGGCCGCGACCAGCACGCCCGCAAGCGCGACGGCCGCGCCGCGCCACGCCGGACGCACGATCATCAGCCCCACGGCGGCCGCCGTGAGGAGCACGAAGAGCAGCGACCGCCAGGCGTCGGCCGTCATCATCGCGGCCCGCTCGTCGGCCATCGCCGCACCGACCTCCTCGCCGATCGTCGCGTCGAGTCCCTGTCGCAGCAGATCGTCGGCGCCGTTGGCCTGCAAAATACGGTTGAACTGCGCGGTCATCTGCTCCACGGCGGCCTCGCGGCCGAAATCGAAGAGCTGGCCGCCCGCTACGGCGAAGAGCAGGCACAGCCCTCCCGTGACGCCCGCGGCCCACGCCAGCGCACGGCGCAGCCGCACAGCCGGAAGCTCCGCGCACCAGAGCCGCTGGAGCGCCAGCGCCGCCAGCAGCGGCACCGTCCACTGCACGACCACGAGGGCCATCGAGACCGTGCGGAACTTGTTGTAGCCGGGAAGGTATTTATAGGCCAGTTCGGTCAATCCCATGAAGTGATGCCCCCACGCCAGCAGCAGCATGACGAGGCTCGCCGCCACGATCCACCAGCGGTCGCGGCCGCCGACGAGCAGCACCCCCAGCAACGCCAGGAAGAGCGCCGCGGCGCCCAGATAGGTGGGCCCGCCGGTGTAGGGCTGTTCGCCCCAGTAGGCGGGAAGCTGCTGCGCCGCCTGCGCCATGCCGTAGGGCGTCAGCGCCGCGGCGACGGGGCCGTCCTCCGAGAAGGCGCGGGCCGAGTCGCTGCCCATGAAATCGGGGATCAGCAGGTTCCAGCTCTCGGCACGGCCGTAGCTCCACGCCGTCGCATAGGCCAGATCCAGCCCGCCGCTCCCGGCATCCCCGGCCGCCAGTTCCGAACCGCTGCGCGTGGTATCCTTCGCGTGCTGGGCGGTGTACCACAGCGGTGCGAAGTTCGAACCGAGCGCCAGCAGCCCTGCGGCCGCCAGCACCGCCGTACGTTTGGCGAAGGGTTTCAAGAGTTTCTCCCGCAAGGCGACGATGCCTTCGCTGAGCCAGAACAAGGCGGCCGCCAGCAGGAAATAGTAGGTGATCTGCGGATGGTTGGCGCCGATTTCGAGCGAAGCGAAGAGCGCCGTGAACGCTCCGCCCCACCCCGGACGCCCTCCGCGCAGCGTCATCCAGATGCCGCCCATCATCGGCGGCGCATAGACCAGCGCCCACATCTTGGTCAGGTGCCCCGCCCCGATGATGAGCAGGAAATAGGTCGAAAGGCCGTAGGCCAGCGACGGCACGATTCCCACCCACGGATCGATCTTCATCATGCGGAGCATCACCCAGAAGGCGCACATGGCAAAAAAGATGAGTCCGGCGGGGATCGGCACGGCCCGCGTCAGCGGTACGGCCGCATCCTTGACCAGTTGTGCGGGATAGCGCACGTCGACCAGATAGGCGGGCATACCGCCGAACATCGAACCGATCCACTGCGGATCTTCGCCGTAAGCCTCGCGCGTCCGATGGATCTCGCGGCTGGCCCCTTCGTACTGACGCACATCGTGTTGCGGCAGCACGTCGCCGCCGAACTGGGGCGCGAAATAGAGGGCCGCCAACGTGAAGAAAAGGAGTACGGCCACGGCCGCCGGCAAGAATTTTCTGAATAGAGTGGTCATAGCAGCGATTGTTCGTCGGTTCAAAGGTACGAAAAGTCGAGCGCAGAAGCAAGCGGCAACTTGATTATGCCGAGACGGAGTACCTAAGGCGAAGCCAAAGATACGAATAAGCCGAAGGCCATGCAAATAAATTTGCATTTGCTCGCGCTTATTCCTATCTTTGTCCTACAAAACGTCACCCGAGCTATGGTTACACTCGATGCGATACGCGGCCCCGTCGCGCAGGAACTGGAAGAGTTCGATGCGTTCGTCCGCCGGAATTTCAAGGTGGAGAACGAATTGCTTTCGGGCATGGTCGACTACATCCTCTCCTCGCGCGGCAAAGGCGTACGGCCGCTGCTGGTACTGCTTTCGGCGGCGTTGAACGCGCCCGCCGGCGGGCGCGGCATCGGGCAGCGCACCTATCTGGCGGCGATGCTCGTCGAGATCATCCACACCGCCTCGCTCATTCACGACGACGTGATCGACGAAGCGGACACCCGCCGCGGCCGCGCATCGGCCAACGCCAAATGGCAGTCGCGCAACGCCGTGGTGTTGGGCGACTATCTGCTGGCGCGCAACATGGAGCTCGGGATGCGCAGCGGGCAGTACGACCTGGTCTCCTACGTCATCGCCTCGATCGCCACGCTCTGCGAAGGCGAGCTGCTACAAAGCGACCGCGCCGAGCGCATGGAGATCACGCGCGACGCCTACCTGGAGATCATCTACAAGAAAACGGCCAGCCTGCTGGGCATCAGCGCCGGCGTGGGGGCGCTCTCGGCCGGCGCGAACCGCGAACAGGTCGCCCGGATGCGCCGCTTCGGCGACGCGCTGGGCATGGCGTTCCAGATCCAGGACGACATCCTCGACTTCACGCGCGGCGCCGAGACGGGCAAGCCGTCGAACAACGACCTGCGCGAACACAAGATCACGCTGCCGCTGCTGCTGCTGCTCGACCGTGCCGACGCGGCGCGGCGCGACGAGCTGCTCGCCCTGCTGGCACGCTGCCGCGAGGACGAAGCGGCGGTCGACGCCCTGCAACAGGCCGTCGAGGAGCAGGGAGGCTTGCAGGAGGCGTCGAAAGTGATGCAGAGCTACCTGCAACGGGCGACCGCGCTGCTGGCCGAATGGCCCGACGGTCCGATCCGCTCGGCCCTGGTCAACCTGTGCGCCTACGTGGCCGAACGCAACCGATAACGGAGAAAACCAATCTGAAATACTTTATGGAAACACAGAAAAAAAACTACGTTCTGCCCATTGCGATGATGTTCGCGCTCTTTGCGATGATCTCCTTCGTGACGGGGCTCCAAAACCCGATGGGAATCATCGTCAAGAACCAGTTCGGCGCGTCGAACTTCATGTCGCAGCTCGGCAACGCGGCCAATTTCATCGCCTACGCCTTCATGGGTCTGCCGGCGGGCCTGATGCTCCAGCGCATCGGCTACAAGAAGACGGCGCTCGCTGCCGTGGCCGTAGGCTTCATCGGCGTCGGCATCTCCTATCTTTCGGGTCTGATGTCCAGTTTCAGCGTCTATCTGATCGGCGCCTTCGTTTCGGGTTTCTCGATGTGTATGCTCAATACGGTGGTCAACCCCATGCTCAATACGCTGGGCGGCGGCGGCAACCGCGGCAACCAGCTCGTGCAGTTCGGCGGTTCGCTCAACTCGCTGGCCGCCACGATCGTTCCGGTGCTGGTAGGTTATCTCATGGGGAACGCCGCACAGGCCACGATCAGCAACGCCGCACCCGCCCTGTTCATCGCCATGGGCATCTTCGCGCTGGCCTTCGTCGTGATGCTCGTGATGGAGATTCCCGAACCGTTCGCCCTGACGAACGAAAAGTCCGCCGAGAAGAACGAGCACAGCGCGCTGTCGTTCCGCCACTTCGTCCTGGGCACGGTAGCGATCTTCGTCTATGTCGGCGTCGAGGTGGGTATTCCCAACTTCGCCAACCTCTTCATGACCACCGACCTCGGGATCGACACCACCGTGGCCGGTTCGGTCGTCGGCACCTACTGGTTCCTGATGCTCATCGGCCGCTTCGCGGGCGGTCTGCTCGGCGCCAAGGTCTCGCCCAAGGCGATGCTTTCGACCGTTGCGTCGGCAGCCTGCCTGCTGGTCGTCTGCGCCATGCTCTGCCCCGTAAGCGCGGTGGTGAGCATGCCCGTCTTCCAGAGCGACATTTCGTTCGGCATGGCGCAGGTTCCGGTCAGCATCATGCTGCTCGTCCTCTGCGGCCTGTGCACCTCGGTGATGTGGGGCGGCATCTTCAATCTGGCCGTCGAGGGACTCGGCAAATACACCTCGGCCGCTTCGGGCATCTTCATGGTGATGGTCTGCGGCGGCGGCATCCTGCCCCTGATCCAGGGTCTGGTGGCCGACCACGCGGGTTACATGATGTCCTTCTGGGTGGTCTTCGCCGGTGTGCTCTACATCCTCTACTACGCACTCGCCGGACACAAGAACGTCAATACCGACATCAAGGTGGACTAAACCGTCTGCCGATCGGCAAAACGGGCCGGCCCCTTCGAGGGCCGGCCCGTTGCGATTGCAGGAAGGCGCCGGTCACATCACCACGCGCCGCGTGACGCTCCAGCGGCTCATCGCCCAGACGACGAGCGCGCTCGCGGCGAAGGCCGCGACGCTCATCCCCGCAAGCCGCACCCAGTCGGGCAGCGCGGCGCAGTCGAGCAGGTCGTAGCACACGGGGATCACGGCGAAGTGGCACAGATAGATGCCGAAGGTGAGCGACGCCAGACGCGAAAGCCACGGACGGGCGGCGACGGCGAGCTTCTGCACGACGACGAAGACGGGCAGCGTCATCATGAAGACGTTGATGCCGCAGAAGTACCACACGATCTCCAAATAGGCGAAATTACCCGGAAACCGGTTCTGCGTGGCGACGAAGCCCAGCGCCGTTATGAGGTAGCCGACCGCGAAGAGCGGCGCCATCACGCCGAGCGTCCGCCGCCAGCTCCACCGCAAGGGATAGCGCACCAGATAGTAGGCCAGCACCAGATAGCCGACGAAGCCCGAAAAATAGTAGAACGTCCCGTAGGCGTTCCAGTCGCAGACGCCCCACAGCCCCATGTTGCCGCCGTTGCCCGCATAGCCCAGCAGCGGTGCCGCCACCTCGACGTAGGGCAGCAGCAGCGCAGCTCCCCACACGGCCAGGAAGAGTTGCAGATCGCGCTGCGAAGCCTGCCGCAGCCATGCGCCCAGCACCGGCATCACGAGGTAAAGCCCCACGAGCATATAGAGATACCACAGCGGCGTGGTGTCGTAGTTGAAGTTGAAGACGAACGTATAGAGGCGCACGACGAGCTGGCGCACGGTATACGACGCCGGATCGACCGTCGGGCTCTGCGTAGCGGCGCCGAAGGTGTGGAGATAGGCGAAGAAGAGCAGCGGCAGCGCCAGCGACCAGAACAGGAGCGGCGGCACGATGCGACCGATGCGCCGGCGGTAGAAGGCCCCCATCCCCTCGCCTACGGGCAGCAGCAGCACGCCGGTCATCATCACGAAGAGCGGCACGCTGCACCGGACCAGACTGCCGGCGAAAGCGCCGGTCAGAAACGCGCCGCGATCGGCGTCGAGCTGCCCCACGAAGGGGTCGCAGCAGTGGGCGAAAACGACCAGAAAACAGGCCAGCACACGCAGCAGGTCTACCCAGCCGATGTGCTCTCTGCGAGAAAACGAATCTTTCATCTATTCGAAGTTTAGTACGTTCCGGTTGCAAACAGAGGCCGCACGCCGTCAGGGGCGCACGCCCATTTCGTCGAACTTGGCCGCCGCATGGAGGAAATGGGCCGTGATCCAGAAGACCGTCCATCCCTCGGCATATCCGCCACGGAACTGCGTCACGTCGCTCAGATCGCCGCGCTGTGCGAAATTCGTCTGCTGGATCTGTTCGCCCTGACGACCCCACGGATCGATCAACTGGCCGCAACTGCGGTACATCACGCGCGCCAACGACTGCAAGTTCTCGTCGTTCGTATACGTTCCCAGCCGGTAGAGTTCGGGGGCATAAAGCACGCCGTAGACGTCGAGATGCTGATTCTGGGGAGAGACCGATGTCCAGCCGCGCGTGCGTAGTCCACGGTCGGCCAGACGACCCGCCGGCAACGGGATGTCCCACACCACGGTATAGCTCAGACAGACATCGGCGGCATGTTGCGCACGCCGCAGCCACTCGGCATCGCGCGTATGCTCGTAGAGCACCAGAAACCCCTGAAAAGCGGCCCACGCCCCCTCCTTGTCCTCGCCCGACGCGTCGAGCGTGCCGCCCCAATAGGGCTCGTCCATCGACAGATGCCGTGCGGCATAATGGTCGGCGGCACGCGCCGCAGCAGCGGCATAACGCTCGCAGCCGAAAAGCTCGGCGGCGGCGAGCAGCGGCGCGATGAAAAAGGCTTCGGCCGTCGACCGCGGATGCCAGGCCGGATCGGCGACCCGCCGTGCGGCGAAGTCGCAGGCACGGCGCAGGAAGGCCTCCCATCGGGCCGTATCGTAGCCGCCCGTCCGGCGGGCCGAGCGGATCGCCAGCGCGAAATTGTACATCGCCTGCCCCATCGAAACCGGATCGGGCGACGACCAGCATTGCGAAGCGACATCGTACCGCACGCGAAACCCCTCCCCGTCGAAAGGCGCCCGCGTCAGGAAATCGAGCGACCGCTGCACCATCGCGTGCATACCGACCGTATCGACCCCGAGCGCACCGAGATGTTGGAGGAAATAACCCGGCGCGGCGGCTTGTCCGCACCACCCCATCACGATCGCCCGCCGCGGCGCGGGATACATGTTGAATCCAGCGACCGGACCCTCGTCGATCCAGCGCGAACGCGTCATGAGGCATTTCGCCGCCACGATCTCCTCGAAGCCCGGCAGCCCCTCGCACGAAAAAGGCGCATACAGCTCCAACGCCCGATGGACAGGCCGCCGGAAAGCTGCACCGCGCAGTGGCGCGGGATCGATCGCCAGCCGGAACTCCTTCTCGATCACCGTCCCCGGTCGAACGGCCAGGTATTGACCGGGCAGTTGCAAACTCCCCTTTTGGAGCGCTTTGCAGGCCCCCGCACGACCATTGTAGCCGATCGGTCCCGACAGCAGCAGCAATTCGGGATGCCCGTCCGCCTGCCGCACGCCAAGCGACCACCAGTGATCCGCATAACGCGGATCGGCGAGCGGGCTGGGCAACGTAAAGAGCGATGCTGCCGCGCAACGTTCGCCGCATTCGATCTCGAACGCAGCGAACGGCATCGGATAGCGGTGTTCTTCGAAAAGGGCGAACTCGCCGGCCCGACCTTCATAACGCACGACATTGTCGGGCGTATTGCGCGCGCCCGACGGATTGCCGTAGTAGAGGATCCCCGGCAGAAAAGGCCGCACCGGACATGGGGGCAGCTGCCACCGGATACCGAGCGTCACCGAATCGAGCGCCGGACCTTCCGTCCACTCGTAACGACGGATGCAATGCAGCAGATCGTCCTCGACGCGGTAAGCGTCGCGCAGCAGCCACCGGCCGCCGCGGCAGGCCAGTTCGCCCGAAAGGATCGTCCACTCGCCCGTCCGTTCGCATGTCACGGCACGTACATGCCGCCACTCGGCCGGAGCCCCGTCGCGCCATGCCGTAGCGATCGACCACAGCCCCTCCGCAGGCGGCGTCACGACGAACTGGCCGCACGACCACCGAGGGACGAAACCGGCGGAATCGCGCACGACTTCGAAGCGAGGCGAAGCGCCGAGCGGCGCGAACGAAAAACAAGCCAGGAAAAGCGCGAGGCAGGATATTTTCATGACACGGAACTTCACGAGAATCAAAATACGACACACCGAACGACGAATGAATTCGCTCGAAATTCGCCGAGACGAAGTCAAAGATACGAAAAGTCGAGCGCAGAAACAAACATTTATGTTTGATTATGCCGAGACGATGTATCTAAGGCATAGCCAAAGATACGGAAAATGCGGCGGATTGCAAATTTTTCACCGGCGACATGCAGGATTTCGCAGTCGAAGTCATTTATTATATGACCGAAAGCGGGAGTACCCGATTGAAAAGAGGCGATTTACAGGTCGGACGCACGAGAATGCAGGGTTGGCCGTACAAAAAAAATCGAGGTAATCCGAGAAGGTATTCGATTTCGGACGAGCACCGTCCTGAAATCTTAGTAACGAACGAGTCCGTTACAACCTCTCGAGTTCCTCTACCAACCTAAAACTACTAACCTAAATGAACCTTAAAACTTCGGGTACAAAGATAAGGCGTTTTTCGAGATTGTGCAAGTATTTTAGTAAATATTTTTAATATTTTATTCAGATTTTTTAGTAACTATGTGGTTATGTGGTTTTTCGCTCCCGGGGAATCGTGCGGCGGCTACGGCAGGAAACCTTGTGCGGAAGAGCATCGCAGGGTTCTCTTCGAGATCGGAGGCACGGCACGGACGTTGTTCGGCAAGGACAAAAAAAGAAGGAAACCCGATACCGGGCAGAACGCCGCGGCTCGCTGTTTCCTCACCAACCTAAAACTACTAACCTAAATGAACCTTAAAACTTCGAGTACAAAGGTAAGGCGTTTTTCGGAATCGTGCAAATATTTTAGTAAAAAAATTTACAATTTTTTGAATATTTTTTAATATCAATATATAAACTCCTAATTTACAATCAATTGAAAGCTACGCCAAATTTTATTGTTTTCCGATGAAATAGTCGTAACTTTGCACGCCCTATTAAAAGTCTATGGTTTCGGTCATTATTCCCAACTATTGTCACGCGCCCTATCTCAGGCAGCGCATCGACTCGGTGCTCGCGCAGTCCTACCCCGATTTCGAGGTAGTGCTGCTCGACGACTGCTCGACGGACGGGAGCCGCGAGGTGATCGAACGTTACCGGAACCACCCGCGCATCAAGCAAATCGTCTACAACGACCGCAACGGCGGTTCGGCCTTCGCCCAATGGCGCAAGGGGTTCGCGCTCACGCAAGGAGAGTACATCTGGATCGCCGAGAGCGACGACTACGCCGATCCGGCGTTCCTCGAACGCTGCGTGGCGGAGCTCGATGCCGATCCCGCGTGCGTATTGGCCCACACGCTGAGCCGCACGGTCGACTCGGAGGGACGGCCGTTCGGGAAAGTCCGCCATGCGGGACATCCCGTACGCCGCATGGACGGACGACGCTTCGTGCTGAGGCACCTGCTGCGCCGCAACGAACTCTACAACGCCAGCATGGCCGTCTTCCGCCGTTCGGCACTGCCTGCGGCAGGGGAATACGAAGGATTCCGCTACGCCGGCGACTGGTATTTCTGGATGCTCGTCGCATTGCAGGGCCGCGTGTCCACCGTCTTCGAACCGCTCAACGCCTTCCGCCGCCACGACGCGGCCACGACGACGCAGGGCGAACGGACGGGCGGACTCTACGAGGAGGTGTTGCAGATCCTGCCTGCCATCTTTTCGCGGATGCGGACGGCGGCACCGGTACGCTGGGCGCTCGAAGGCAAGCAGCTTTGCCGGCTGCACAGAGCCCGCCGGCGGTTCGGACGGAACGAAGCCTACGAACGGCTGTGGAGCCGCTGGTGCGAAACCTACCGATGCGACCCGTTACGCAGAGCGTGGTACCGAATTTACGGGGCGCTGCCCGACAGCATGTTTTTTTAATGTGAAGATGGAACAATTCAAGACATCCCTGGTCATCTCGACCTACAATTGGCCGGAGGCATTGGAACTTTGCCTGAAAAGCAGTTTACGGCAGACGGTCGCGCCCGCCGAGATACTGGTCGCCGACGACGGTTCGGACGAGCGCACCGCACAGCTGATCGCACGTTACCGCGTGCAGACGTCCATCCCGATCGTCCACGTATGGCAGGAGGACACCGGATTCCGCGTCGGCAGCATCCGCAACAAGGCGATCGCGCGCGCCACAGGCGCCTACATCATCCAGGTCGACGGCGATGTCATCCTCCATCCGGATTTCGTGCGCGACCATGTCTCCGTCGCACGTCCGGGACGCTTCGTCAGCGGCAGCCGCGTGCTGCTGGGTCCCAGATATTCGGCAGGACTGCTGGCGAACCGCTCGATCGACATCAACGCATGGAAAAAGGATGTCTCCAACAGGCTGAACGCCATCCGCATCCCCTGGGCATCGCCGGTCTTCGGCCGCTACAAGCCCGAAGTGACGCGCGGCTGCAACATGGCCTTCTGGCGCGACGACGCCATTTGCGTCAACGGCTACAACGAACTGATCCAGGGCTGGGGCAGCGAGGATTACGAATTCGGCAGCCGGCTGTGGCACATCGGCGTGCAGCACTTCTCGCTCAAACTTTCGGGCATCGTCTACCATATCTACCACAACGTCCGAGCCCGCGACCAGGCTGTCGCCAATCAGGTATTGGCCAACCTCACGCGCAGTCGGCGTCTGCTGCGCTGCAAACAGGGCATTTCGCAATATCTCTATCCCGATCCCGAAACGACGACACTGGTCAGAGAGGTGCAGGAATAGCCCCGCGCGCGGATCACTTCGCGGCGGGGATGATCCCCCGCCACGCCCGCCGCATGCGGCGTTTCGTCCAGCTGTGACAACCGAACGGCAGGTCGCCGCCCAGCCGCCGCAGGGCGTAGGCCGGATGGGTGTCGATCGAGAAACGCAGCGCCTCGTCGGGCGCCGGATAACGGAATTCACGAGGCACGACCGCCCAGAACACATCTTCGTTATGGAGATGGCAAGGATCGGCGAGGTAGCTCTCGGCCTCCGTGCGGTAGGTCGCACAAGCCCGCCGGAACGCCTCCACACGGCGCAGCGACAACCCGCCGTTGCCGACGCGGCCGTAAAGCACCTGCCGCGAAGCCTCTCCCCGGCGACGTTTCATCCGCTCCCTCCACTGCATATACTGTTTGACCAGCGGCAGATCGTAAAGCGGCCGCCGAAGCCACGGCGCCGCCACGTAGTCGTAGCCCCGCCGGCACCAGTCGCCCAGCTCGTCGCGGAAAATCCATGCGTCGGTATGGCAGATCAGGATATATTCGGTATCAGGAAACGACGCATAGAACTCCTCGCTGAGCATCATGCGGTTGTAACCCGCAATGCCGTTGCGCCGGCCGAGCCACTCGTCGCCGACGGCGCGTGTCTCCACCCCCAGTTCCCGGCAGCAGGCGGGCGGCGTCACCCCCCGGGGATGAAGCACCGTGAAAGGCCATGCGGCCAGCACGCGGACGTTGTTCCGCAACGAAGACTCCTCGTCGGGCGTCAGCTCCCGATAGACGGGAACGACGACGCGCACGAGCGAACGGGGGGAATCAGCCATGACGAACGAGCGATTTGAGATGATATTTCAGATACTTGAACGGCAGCGCCCATGAGGCGGCACGGCCGGGATAGGTACGGATGTAGCGCACGATCCGCCGGAAGGGGCAGGCGCCGAAGAGCCGTTTCTGGCAGAGCAGTTTCAGGAAATAGGCCTCGGCGCGGCGGTCGAGATCGGCCAGCCGGGTCCCGTCGAGCGGTTCGACGCCGAGCGGCAGCCGGCCGGCCCATTTGCGGTGGTAGGTTTCGAGCGCTTCGAGCCAGCCGTAGGAGTAGGCTCCGGCCGAGAAGTGCTCGACGAGTACCGTATTGCAGACGTAGTTGCGACGCCCCGCCGCGAAAACGGCCGTCGTGAAATCGAGGTCGTAACAGTGGAAGCCGGGGAACGTCCGCCCGTCGAACGGCGTGGCGGCCCATACGTCGCGCCGCACGACGAGGCACATGCCGTCGAGCGTGACGACGGGCGAGAAATCGGTCCCGCCGGGATTCTTCGCGTGGAGGTGACGGCCGCCGCCGTGGTGCTGTACATAGTTGGCGCGCATGTCGCCCACACCGTGCAGCCACGCCGTCGTCCGCCGCAGTTTGAGCACGCTTCCCGCAAAGCCGATCACCCCGCAGTCGGGTTCGCACAGCTTCGCGGCGAGCCGCGCACCCCACCCTTCGGTCAGGAAGCGGACGTCCTCGTGCACGAAGCAGAGATACTCGCCACCGCTGCGTTCAGCGCAGCGGTCGTAGACGTCGCACAACCCGACATTCCGGCCGCGGTTGTCCCACACGTCGAATTCGAACGGTTCGCCGATCGTCGCGGCGACGTTGCGCCGCAGCGCTTCGGCAGCGGCCGGATCGACCGAGCAGCATATCAGCGTGAAACGAGGTGCATCCATTCCGTCATCGCATCGTTGCATGTTCCACATAATCGGCCGCGGCGTCGGCCATCCGTTCGCCGTCCAGCGCCGCCGAAACGATTCCGCCCGCATAACCTGCCCCTTCGCCCGTGGGGAACAGTCCCCGCACTTCGGGGTGCATCCCCGTAGCCGGATCGCGCGGCACGCGCACGGGCGTCGACGTGCGCGACTCCACCCCGACGACCACCGCCTCGCCGGTCACGAAGCCCCGCATCCGCCTCCCGAAGGTCCGCAGGCCCGCCCGCAGGCTTTCGGCGATGAAGCGCGGCATCCACCCGTCGAGCCGCGACGGGGTGATCCCCGGGATATAGGAGGTCGCGGGCAGCGTCCGGCTCGGCCGTCCCGCCACGAAATCGGCCACACGCTGCGCCGGCGCGACCTGCGCCGCACCGCCGTGCAGTCGGGCGGTCTCCTCGAACATCTGCTGGAAGCGCAGTCCCGCCAGCTCGCCCCACTCGTCGCGCAGGTGGGCGAAATCGTCGAGCCGCACCTCGGTCACCAGCCCCGAATTGGCATAGGGCGAGTTGCGCAGCGAAGGGGACATGCCGTTGACCACCGACTGCGCAGCATCGGTCATCGCCGGCACGATAAACCCGCCCGGACACATGCAGAACGAGTAGACGCCCCGTCCGCCCTCCTGGCTCACGAGCGAATAGGAGGCTGCGGGGAGGTATTCACCGCGTTCGCGGCAATGGTACTGGATCGAATCGACGAGCGCCTGCGGATGCTCGATGCGCACCCCCATGGCGAAGGGCTTGGCCTCGACGCGCACGCCGCACGCATGCAATGTCTCGTATATATCGCGCGCCGAGTGGCCCGTGGCCAGTACGACGGCCGCACCCTCGATGCGTTCGTCGCCGCAGCGCACGCCCGTGATCCGCCCGTCGCGCAGGTCGAAGCCCGTCACGCGGCTGCCGAAACGGATCGCGCCGCCCGCCGCCTCGATCGTTCGGCGGATGTTGGAGATGATGCGGGGCAGCTTGTCCGTCCCGATATGGGGATGCGCCTCGTAGAGAATCTCCTCCGAAGCGCCGTGGAAGACGAGCGTCTGCAACGCCTTGTGGTAATCGCCGCGCTTCTTGCTGCGCGTGAAGAGCTTACCGTCGGAAAACGTCCCCGCGCCGCCTTCGCCGAAAGCGTAGTTCGAGTCGGGATCGACCGCGCCGTTGCGGTTGATCTGCGCGATGTCGCGCTTGCGCTCCGCAACCCGTTTGCCGCGTTCGAGCACGATCGGACGGTAGCCCCGCTCGATCAGCCGCAGCGCCGCGAACAGTCCCGCCGGGCCGGAACCCACGACCACCACCTCGGTGCGGTGGTCCACCTGCGGGTAGTCGAAATGCACGGGAGCCGGCTGCGGTTCGCCGTCGGCATAGAGTTCGAGCGTGAGATGCACCTTCGGCTGCCGCTGCCGCGCGTCGATCGAGCGTTTGACAACCCGCAGCAACGCCACGTCCCGCTCGGCGACGCCTGCGGCACGGGCGGCCAGCGGCGCATAGCGATGCACGTCGGCGGCCTCCTCGGGTTTGAGCGTAAGGACAACGGTCTGCGGCATAACGGACAGGGATAACGTGCAACAAAGATAACGTTTTTTGCGCATTTTCGCGCACAGTCCGCCGCCGCAGCGGGAATTTCCGAAACGACCGTCCCCCGATTCCGGCGCCGCCCTCCCATACAGTCCCTACCGATCCGTGTCACGACCGCAGTGTCTTCGGTCACACGCCGAAGCCTTAATGTACTCAATATACGCCACGGTGCCTTTCCGCCACGACGATCGCCGCCTATTTCCGAACCTCTTCCGTGTACCCACGGCTCCGCACGGTTGCGGATCGAAAAATTTCGGTTCCCTTTGACTCGACCTCAGATAGTTCGTCTCGGCAAAATGCAAACGAGTTTGCTTTTGCCCTCGCTTATTCGTACTTTGGCTGGCGCCGTAGATACTTCGTCTCGGCATAATCGAGCTAACGCTTGCTTCTGCGCTCGACTTTTCGTATCTTTGGCTTCGCCTTAGATACTTCGCCTCGGAAAAAATGCAAGCGAGCTTGCTTTTTTCTCTCGGCTTATTCGTATCTTTGCCCGAATAAATAAAATCCTGCCGTCGGACGGACGGCATCTCGGCCAACCGGACGGATTCTCTCTGCCGCGCCCGTCTTGCGCCGTCTTTGCAAAATCGGTTATGGAGGTCACTGAAATGACGCTTTGGGAAAATGTCCTCGCCCACTACGGCTGGCAGGGCGCCGCGCTGGCGGCGGTACTCGTCGTACTGCTGTGCGTACAGCTCTGGTACTATCTTTTCGCCTACGGCCGCATCCCCGGCTACAAGAACAGCCGGCGGCGGCAGGTGCTCGACGCCGAACCGCCGCTGTCGGTCATCGTCCCCATGTTTTCGGAGGACACGCTCTTCGTCGAGGAGCGGCTTCCGCTGATGCTGGCGCAGGAGTACTCCGATTTCGAGGTGGTGATCGTCTACGTGGGGCGCGACAACGACTTCTTCGAAGACCTGCTACGCATCCGCCAGTCCTTCCCGCGCGTCACGGCCACCAAGATCGAACAGGACGCCCGCTTCCCGATCTCGACCAAAATGGCGCTCAACGTGGGCATCAAATCGGCGCACTACGAACATCTGATCGTCACCTCGACCGACGTGCGCCCGCTCTCCGACCGCTGGCTGGCGCTGATGGCCAAAGGATTCCTGCGCGGCGACGTCGTCGTGGGCTACTGCGGCCTGGAACGCAGGCGCGGTCTGGCCGACCGCTGGATGCGCACCGACCGCATGATGGAGTCGGTGCAGTGGCTCGCCCGCGCCGTGGCGCACCGCCCCTACCGCGGCATCCGCTACAACTTCGGCTTCACGAAGCGTCTCTACTTCGATGCGCGGGGATTCAGCCACCTCAACATGAATATCGGCGAAGACGACCTCTTCCTGCAACGCATCCTGCGCGACGACAACCTGAGCGTCGTGCTCTCGCCGCGCGCCTCGGTGGTGCAGCGCGTCTGGGGCGGACTGGGCTGGTGGACGCGGCAGCGGCGCCTCTACGGCGCGGCGCGGCGTTACTACCCGCTCGCGGTGCGGAACTTCATCCGCTGGGAACCGGGCAGCCGCCTGCTCTTCTTCCTCGCGGCAGCCACGGCGATCGCCGTCATGCCGCTCGAATACAAGCTGGCGACCGCGGCGCTCGTCCTGCTGCGCTACGGCGTGGTCTTCGCCGAGATCTGGCGCATCACCCGCCGGCTCGGCGAACGGGGGCTGCGCGGCGCCTACTTCGTCTACGACCTGCTGAGTCCTTTTTACGAAATGCTGGTGGCGCTGCTCTGCCTGCGCCGCGACGACCGCGTATGGAGATAGCCGACTATATCGTTGCCGACGACCGGCAGCTGGCCCGACTGGTGCTCGGCGGCGACACGGCAGCGTTCGAATACCTCTTCGACCGCTACCGCGACGCCATCCACCGCCTCTTCCTGCAACGCACGGGGAATGCCGAAGATGCCGACGACCTGTTGCAGGAGACCTTCATCAAGGTCTACATGAATCTCCACCGTTACAGCCCCGAATACACCTTCGGGCAATGGCTCTACACCATCGCCCGCAACACCTTCATCGACTACGTGCGCAAGCGGCAGGACGACCTGCCAATCGACGAGAAATTTTCGTCGCCCGCCTCGAACACCCCCACGCCCGAAGAGAGCGTCATCAACTCGCAGCAGCGCCACCAGATCGAACTTTGCATCGCCCGGCTGCCCGAGAACTACCGCAGGCTGATCCGCATGCGCTTCTTCGACGAATACTCCTACGAGGAGATCGCCGTCAAGCTGTCGCTGCCGCTCGGCACGGTCAAGACGCAGATCCACCGCGCCCGCGAACGCATGTGCCGCCTGATCGTCGAAAACGACAACCGATAACCCCGACCGCAACATGGACTCCGTTTTCCGCTATTTTCCCGACCTCACGCCGCGCCAGCGCGAACAGTTCGCCGCGCTCGGGCCGCTCTACGCCGAGTGGAACGCCCGCATCAACGTCGTCTCGCGCAAGGATTTCGATCAGCTCTACCTGCGCCACGTGCTCCACTCGCTGGCCATCGCCCGCGTCTGCGCCTTCGCGGCCGGCGCGCGGGTGCTCGACGTCGGCTGCGGAGGGGGCTTCCCCTCGGTGCCGCTGGCGATCCTCTTCCCCGAGGCACGTTTTACGGCCGTCGACTCGATCGGCAAGAAGATCACCGTGGTGCGCGCCGTGGCCGAAGGGGCGGGCATCGCCAACCTCGAAGCGCGCAACTGCCGTGCCGAGCAGCTCGAGGAGCGGTTCGACTACGTCGTCTCGCGCGCCGTGACCGACATGGCGACCTTCACGGGCTGGGTTTGGCCGCTCGTCGAACGCGGACGGCGCGGCACGCTGCCCAACGGCATCCTCTACCTCAAAGGCGGCGATCTGACCGACGAACTGGCCCGCACCCGCCAAACGTGGCGGGAGTACCCGATCTCGGCATTTTTCGACGAAGAGTTTTTCGAAACCAAAAAGGTAGTCTACACCTCCCGCTGATCCGGTTTCCCGATCTGCGGGGATTTCCCCGAGCGCCCTCCTCTCGACCGATTCTCCGGCGGGCGGCAGCGGCGTTCCCGTCCGCCGGAGAATCCGAGCAAATTCCGCCGACCGAAGGGGCATACCGCCCGCCTCCCAACAGCCGCCTTTCCGCTCAATCGGCCGTGACCGTCGACCGCCGGCAGACGATTTTCCCCGTTTGCGTGATGCCCTCGATCGTAATGTCGTAGTCGGCCGGTGCGTCGGAGGTGTAGAACTCGACGGTGGCCTGTCCCGTATCGTCAAGCTTGACAGTCGGGTTCCAGTAGAGCGTCGTGCGGTAGTCGGGAACCATCGAACGGCGGGCTTTCTCCGTCGCGTATGCCGGAGCGTAGAATTCCGCAGGGGTCTGGTAACCCAGCGGGGAGGCGATCGCCACATCGACCGACGGCATCAGCGCGACTGCATCCTCCCACTCCTTTCCTTTCTTTAATGTAATGGAAACGACCGCTCCTTTCGCCCACGGAATGTAGAGCGCCGAATCGTGGGAATCGATCAGATCGATCCGCGAGACCATTTCCAGCGGATAGGAGAGGCACATTACCTGCTGCGCGAGCGTAAACTGCGTGAAGCCGCCCAACCCGTCGGGCCGAGCGATTCCTCCGAGGCCGGAGGCCGCGCCGCGACTGACGTTGCGGGAAGAACGCACCATTCCCGTCAAGGGAAATCCCGACGCCTGCATATCGACCGGTTCCTCCAACTGTCCGTCGACCACGAACAGAGCCCCCGTCCCGCGGTACGATATTGAATAATCGGATACTTTGATTCCCGGCATACGGGCCAGACACTCCAAGATCGTCCCTGCACCCGACTCCTTGATCTGCTCGGCCGTCCACGAATTCGAAGCGAGCCGCTGTTCGGGCGATTTCATCTCCTGCCGGATACGATGCGTCACTACGACCGTGTCGATGAGGATGTTTCGCATATCGGTCTGTCCTCGCTGCTCGATGTAGTGCCGAGCCTGTGCAATGTAGGGCTTCGTCTGCTCCTGCGCAGGCACGCGGGGCAGCGTCCCCACCTCGGGGAACGAATCGCGCGCGACCTTCACCG
>OJSB01000106.1_pt1 | contig 86541 bp, 60 predicted proteins | sample 1599331 | NCBI WGS metagenome assembly OJSB01 (sample SAMN04168657, study PRJEB22393) | human gut metagenome | biome: human gut microbiome; feature: stool | host: Homo sapiens | collected 2014-03-20
ACCTATAATAAAGGAGAAGTAAAGAGTGGCAGGGTGCGTCCGTTGTCGTATGGTATCACTCCGAGGATCAGCGGCAGTACGATGACTTTTACACTAGACCGTCCGCGTAATCTGTCCATTGAAGTAAATGGAGACATCTTCCATAATCTTCATCTTTTTGCGAATCCGATAGATGAAAACCGCCCGAAGAAATTGAAAGACAAGAATCTGATTTATTTCGCTCCGGGAATACATCAGTTACCCGGCGATACACTCAATGTTCCTTCGGGAAAGACTGTCTATGTGGCAGGTGGGGCCATTGTGCGTGGATGTATCCGTGCGGTCAATGCCCGTGATGTGAAAATTCTGGGACGGGGTGAGGTGCATCCCGAAGGTCGTGGGGCAGGTATCAGCATTATTAATTCACGAAATATATATGTGGAAGGTCTCATCACAACTCAATGTCCCACTGGAGGTTCGGACAGTGTGACAATCCGCAATGTAAAGGCTGTCAGTTCGTATGGGTGGGGGGACGGTATGAATGTGTTTGCCAGCAACAACGTCTTGTTTGATGGAGTATTTTGCCGTAACTCCGATGATTGCACTACCGTGTATGCTACACGTATGGGGTTTCATGGCGGATGCCGTAATGTGACAATGCAGAATTCTACCTTGTGGGCAGATGTGGCGCACCCTATTTTTATCGGATTACACGGAGATGTGGATAGGAATGAAGTGATGGAGAATCTGACTTACCGGAACATTGATATTTTGGATCATCGGGAAATGCAAGTGGATTATCAAGGCTGTCTGGCTATCAATGCAGGTGATAATAATCTGGTCCGGAATGTACGGTTCGAGAATATCCGCATCGAGAATTTCCGGCAAGGACAATTGGTGAATCTGCGTATATTTTACAATAAGAAGTATTGCAAGGCTCCGGGCAGGGGCATTGAGAATGTGCTTTTTAAAGATATTACCTATAATGGCGATCATGCCGAACTCTCACATATCGTTGGCTATGACGAGGAACGGATGGTGAAGAATATTCGTTTTGAGAATCTGAAGATAAACGGTAAAGTTATATCGGATGATATGGCCGGCAAGCCTGCATGGTACAAAACGTCAGACATGGCGCGTTTCTTTGTTGGGGAACATGTAGGTGAAATTGTATTTGCAAAATGAAAAAAGGCGGTCTCAAGCAAGAGTTTCAAGAAGATTTAAAATAACTCAACTAAAAACACCGCTATTTTTCCCCTTTCTGGAGTTTTGCAAAAGTGCTGCCACTGCTACCACCCATCCCTTTAAAACTCCGATGGACAGGGGATTTCAAGGGGTGGTGGCAGCAGAATAAATAAACGCTAAAAAACACGTGCTGCCACCATTTTTCTATCATTTTTCTTCCTTTTTATTTGTTTTTCGTGGAATAAAACCGTAAATTTGGTAATTCTTAAACAAAGAAAAAATGATAGACACATTAGATTATGAAAAAGTTCCGGCAGGCTTTACGCACTGTTTTAACGGAACTTGCAAATTGGCGGATACCTGCCTGCGATACCAGGCGGGTCGCCATATCCCCGAAACCAAACGAAGTATTCGCACACTCAATCCTTCCTACGTCAAAACAAAAGAAAGCTGCTCCGAATTCATGAGTGATGTTCCCGTGAAGCATGCTTACGGATGGACTCACATGTTCGATAAACTGATACATGAGAAAGCGGTTGCCATCAAGGATGAACTGCTATGCCATTATGGAAAGTCAGAATTTTATCGTCTGAAACGAAAAGAGAAGAGTTTCACTCCCCGGGCCCAGCAATATGTACGCAGTGTGTTCCGTCGTTACGGAGTGACGGAGGAACCCGTTTATGAACAGTATCGATATGAATATGTATGGTGGAAGGACTGATGTTTCATGATAGAACATCAAGAGCTTTTGCCGGTTTCTTATGTTGGAAATAGCAGTTCCTTGTCGGGAAAACTGTGGTTTCATGTGGATGAAACTAAAGTTCCATCAGGTTGAAAACTATGGTTCCATGCGGATGAAACTAAAGTTCCAACCGTATGAAACCTCTTGAAACTCCTTATCTTCTCTTTTATTGAACCTAAAGAATATACTGAATGAAAGTAACAAAACAAACTCTTTATAAGAAAGAGTGGGCATACCGTCCTCTTGCCATGGATGTCTTGGTAGCGCTTGTGAGAGACGGAAGTACGAAACAAACCGTTGAATCGTTTCGTTTGAAATGGCGCATTTCACTTCCCGGCGAACGGGACCGACTGGCACAAAAGATGCCTCGTATTCTGTTCGGTGGCGCTTTCCGGAAGGACGGAATGAAAGAATACAACGGCTGGATTCTGCTGGAGGCCGATCATCTGGAAAGCCTTCAGGAGGCCGAAAAGCTGAAACGGGCCGTATCGGCTTATCCGCAGACCCTGTTTGCCATGATTGGAGCTGAGGGGCGGAGCGTGAAGTTTGTTGTTCCCTACATGCGTCCGGATGGCTCGTTGCCACAGGAACGTAGTGCTGTGGAGATGTTTCACGCCCATGCTTACCGCCATGCCCTAAAGACGTTCGAACCTCGTCTGGGTTCTCCCATCGAACTGCATGAGCCTGCACTCGAAATGGGATGTCTGCTCAGTTATGATCCCGATGTGTATTATAATCCCGAAGCTTTCGCCATCCACCTGGAACAACCGGTGGAAATGCCCGATGAAAGTCTTTATCAGGAAAAATATGAGAAACTCTCTCCGTCCGGAAATGCCGGAGAGGCATTATACAATAATTATCGTTACATCTCCATTCAGTTTGAACTGGCCTTTCAGCGTGCGTTGAGCCGTTATGGCAATCTGGATACCAAGATGGATTTCAAGCCGTTGCTGACTTATTTGTCCAAACTGTGCTTTGGCGCCGGTATTGAGGAGGAGGATTGTGTGAAGTGGACCGGTCTTTATCTGGGCGGTATGCTTTCCAAAGTGGAGATACGCGAGACGGTAGGCAATGTCTATTGTGTGGAAAAAGGTTTTGGTGGCACACCCGTGTGCAAGCCCGAGCAGCTTCAGACGCTGAAGATGGAGGAATTTATGAGCCGCCGCTACGAATTCCGTTTCAATATCATGACCGGTGCGCCTGAATACCGGGAGCGCAATACATTTTGTTTCAGTTTCCGTCCCATCACGGAACGAGTGATGAACAGCATCGCACTGAATGCGCAGAAGGAGGGGCTTCAATTGTGGGACAGGGATGTACACCGCTATGTTTACTCGGACCGGCTCAGTGACTATGCCCCCATTGAGGGCTATCTCAGGGCATTGCCCGCTTGGGATGGCAAGGACCGCATCCGTCCGCTGGCAGCACGTATTCCGTGTGATAATCCGCGGTGGGAACAATTGTTTTATATGTGGTTTCTCTCTATGGTGGCGCATTGGCAGGGACGTGACGTGCAGCATAGCAACAGCGTATCTCCTTTGTTGGTGGGCGGACAGGGATGCGGAAAATCTACTTTCTGCCTTAATTTGCTGCCTCCCGAATTGAGAACATATTATACAGATAGTATAGATTTCAGCAAGAAGCGGGATGCTGAATTGTATCTGACGCGTTTCGGGCTTATCAACATTGATGAATTTGATCAGGTGAGCGAGCGTCATCAAGGCTTTTTGAAGCATCTGTTGCAGAAGCCGGTGGTGAACATACGCAAACCATACGCAACCCAGGTGGAGGCGGTACAGCGGTATGCTTCGTTTATTGCCACCAGTAACCATACGGATTTGCTGAGCGATCCATCAGGCAGCCGCCGCTTCATCTGTATCGAAGTGCTGGGGATGATAGACAATGTGCAGCCCATTGATTATGCCCAGTTGTATGCCCAGGCCATTGCCGCACTGGACAGGAACGAACGTTACTGGATGACCCACGAGGAAGAGTTGGTACAGATGGCTGTGAATGAGGAGTTTCAGCAGCGTCCGTTGTACGAGGATTTGTTCTATCGTTATTATCGTCCCGCCACTCATGCGGACGAGGGGGAAAAGAAGTCGGCCGGCGAACTGTATCTGGCGTTGCAAAAGAAAAGCGGGATGAAGCTTCCCCAAGGAAGGATTTCTTATTTTGGAAGATTCCTGAAGAAGGCAGTGGAGCTGATGTATAACTCCAAACGTGGTGTGTTGTATCTTGTTGTGGAAAAATAAAGTAAGAATAGTGGTGGCAGCAGGCGTTTTCGGTACGTTGAAAAATATGCTGCCACCACCTCTTGTAACTCCCTGTTCATGGTGGTTTTGCGGGGGTGGGTGGTAGCAGTGGCAGCAGTTTTTTAAAACTCTGTTGTAGGTGTCTTTTAGAGAGAACATATAAAAGCAATCACCTTTGCGAAATAAAAAGAAATGGTAATTATTTAGATAGAATAATTTTTAAAGAATGATCCTTTTTGCTATCTTTGTCCATTGAAAATGAATAAATTATATTCTTATGGAATTGCAAGATAAATATATCCGTTTTGATTGGGCTGTCAAGCGTCTGCTGCGTCATAAAGCCAATTTTGGTGTGCTCGAAGGATTCCTTACGGTGCTGATAGGTGATGAAATTCATATAGTGGAGATTTTGGAAAGCGAGGGTAACCAGCAAACGGAGAATGATAAGTTCAATCGGGTTGATATCAAAGCTCTCAATAGTAAAAATGAGATTGTTATCATCGAGATTCAAAATACGCGTGAGCTGTATTATTTGGAGCGTATCCTGTATGGAGTGGCTAAAGCCATTACAGAACATATCTCATTGGGCGAAACTTATTATAAAGTTAAAAAGATATATTCTATCAGCATTCTTTATTTCGATATTGGTCATGGAACTGATTATCTCTATCATGGGCAGAATATATTTAAAGGAGTGCATACAGGAGACTTCCTTCAAGTGAGTACTCGGGAAAAGGATGCCATTGTGCCCCGTATGCCTTCCGAAATTTATCCGGAGTATTTTCTGATCCGTGTGAATGAGTTTAACAAGGTGGCGGTGACCCCTTTAGAGGAATGGATAGAATATTTGAAGACGGGTATTATTCGTCCTGACACGACTGCTCCCGGATTGGGTGAGGCACGTGAAAAATTGAAATATTATTCAATGACGCCTCAGGAACGCCATGCCTATGATGAACATCTTAGCGCTTTGATGATCCAGAATGATGTTCTTGATTCTGCTAAGTTAGAGGGAAAGATAGAGGGACGATTAGAAGGACGTGCAGAGGGGCGTGCAGAGGGGCGTGCGGAAGGTCGTGCGGAGGGTCGTGAAGAGGGCATTAAAGAAGGTGTTCTTCGAAATGCCCGGAGAATGAAAGAAAAAGGATTCTCTACAGAAGATATTATGGAAATTACAGGATTGACATTCGAAGAGGTTAGTCAGTTGTAATTCCATGTTTGGTTAAATAAATCCACAGGTGGCTTCTTAAGGGGTATCTGTGGATTTTTTATTTTACGCAAAGGTTTACGTGCTTTTTGTTAAGCTGACTTATATTTAGGTCAGCTTAATCTTTTTATTTTTGAGCACATAAATAAACGATTTGTTAACGTGTAATGAATGACACAATGAAAAAACTCTTCTTTTTAATAGCGGCAAGCTTCTTTTTAACTTCAGTAGATGCGCAGATAACCGAGCGTGAACGTCCTGCCGAATGGCAGCATTTAGTAAAAGGCGCACGTTTTATGGACCGTTTCCTTCCTATGCCGGACGGCATTCAGATTAAGGGGATTTGGGGTACGGACAGTGTACTGAATCGTTATGTGGATAATGGAATAGAACTTCCCGGAGTTTCTTTTTGGGGAGGAAATATATTGCAGGATACGGATGGTAAATACCATTTGTTTGTGTGTGGCTGGCCCGAGGATTCTCCGAAAGGGCACATGTTTTGGTCGAATTCTACTGTTTTCCATGCAGTAAGTGATCGGTTGGAAGGACCTTTTAAAATTCAAAATTCTGTGGGAAAAGGACATAATCCGGAAGCGTTCCGGTTAAAGGATGGCCGTGTCGTGGTCTATGTGATTGACGGTTACTATATAGCAGATGGGGTGGACAGCAAGGTGTGGACGTATGGTAAATTCAGTTTTGATTCTCGTGACCGAAAAATTATAGAGGGGCTTTCCAATTTGACTTTTGCCCGCCGTCAGGATGATTCTTACCTGATGGTATGTCGGGGTGGAGGTGTCTGGATCAGTAAAGACGGACTTTCACCTTATATGCAGTTGACTGACAAACGGGTTTATCCGGATGTGGAAGGCAGATTCGAAGATCCCGTGGTATGGCGGGATGAGTTGCAATATCACTTGATCGTGAATGACTGGTTGGGCAGAATTGCTTTCTATCAGCGTTCCAAGGACGGAGTGCATTGGGTGACAGAACAAGGGGAAGCATACGTGCCGGGTGTATCATTCCATAAGGATGGAGCGGTGGAACATTGGTTTAAATATGAGCGCCCTAAAGTTTTTCAGGATGAGAAGGGGCGTGCTGTCCAAATGAATTTTGCCGTGATTGATACCATTAAATGGAACGATCTGCCTAACGATAAACATAGTTCCAAAAATATAAGTATTCCTCTGAATAAAGGAATGCTATTGTCTGTTTTGAATGAAGAAGAGATCACTCCGTCTACTCGTACCATTGAGGTAAAGATTGCTGCCGAATCAGGTTTTAATCCGCAGACAGATGTGGATGTAAAGTCGTTGCGATTCGGTTCATTTACCGAAGTGAATTTTGGACGTGGTTGCAAGCCTGTGAAGACCAAGGTTTCGGGCAAAGATTTGATTGTGGTCTTTAAAGCGAAGGGCAGTGGCATCACTTCGGATGAATTTGCTCCTAAAATGATAGGTAAAGATAAAAAAGGGAATATGTTGTATGGTTATGCCCGTTTGCCATACGTGAATTATCGGCCGGCTCTGCTCTCCGCCCGTCGCCCTCTGTTTGATAAAGAAAAAGGTGGGTTGAAGGTAGAGATACAGAACTTTGGTTTGTCTGCATCGGAACCGACGGAAGTTGAGGTGATATGCAACGGTTCCAGCCAGGGAAGGATTGCTTTGAAAACATTGCAACCTTATGAGATTGAGTGTCTGATGTTTGATTCGGATATGTTACTATCAGATGATAACGCATCGTATGAAGTGGTATTCTTTCAGGAAGGAAAAGAGGTGGAACGGAATAAATTCTAGAAGATAAGATCATTGTTGATGAGAAAATGGTTAATAGGCTTTTATTTTTGAGTGGAAAATGCTTATCAAACGTATTTAAAAAGAAAAGCATAAAAATGAAAAAGTTATTAGCCTTTTGTCTTATGGTGTGTTGTGCGGTTGCACAGGCTCAGTTGGTGACTTATCCCGAAGGATTGAAAACAGGTATGCCTCATAATGATGATTATACAGTCCGTGTCCGTGTTCCGGGGGGTGAATGGAAAGACCTGTTTGAATATAATGTGCAGGTGGATATGGATAGGGTACAAGATGCTTCGATGGTACAGTTTGATATGGGCAGTCCTGTGGAGGTAATGGTAAAAAAGAATAATGGAACGATTCATGAGGTAGATATTCGTCCGCAGGTAAATGATATACGCTATGTACAATATAAGAATGTGATTACATTTATGCTTGATAAACCCCGATATCTTTCTGTGGAGTTTAATGGGGATAGGTTGCATAACCTTCATGTGTTTGCCAATCCGATGGAAACGGAGACTTACTCGAAAGAAGAGAAAGGAGTGATGTATTTTGGGCCGGGAGTGCATCGACCTAAAGATTTGCCAAACAATCAGATAAGGATACCAAGTAATACGACGGTTTATTTGGCTCCGGGAGCAGTTGTGAAAGCAAAACTATGGGTGGATAAAGCCGAAAATGTACGTATTGTGGGTAGAGGTATCTTGGATCATCCTATTCGTGGCATTGAAATAACAGATTCTAAAAATGTAGTGGTGGATGGCATAACGGTGATCAATCCGGATCATTACACGGTATTCGGAGGAGGTGCTGTAGGGGTGACAATCAGAAATTTGAAATCTTTTAGTTGCAAAGGTTGGAGTGATGGCATTGACATGATGTGCTGTCACGATGTATTGATAGACAATGTGTTTATGCGTAATAGTGATGACTGCATTGCTTTATATAATCATCGTTGGAACTGGTGGGGCGGTTCGGATAATATCACTGTACAGAATTCCATTCTTTGGGCGGATATTGCTCATCCTATCAATGTAGGTGATCATGGTGATCCGGAGTCCTTGACAGGTGAGACCATTGAAAATTTGATTTTTCGGAATATTGATATTTTGGAACATGATGAAGATGATGTGCCTTATCAGGGATGTATGGCTATAGATGCCGGTGATAGAAACAGGGTGAAGAATATTTTATTTGAGGATATTCGGGTAGAAAGTATTCAAGAAGGAAAATTGTTCCATATCAACATTCGTTTCAATCCTAAATATGACAAACAGCCCGGACAGAGCATTGATGGAGTAACTTTCCGTAATATTACTTATAACGGAGTAGGCGAGAATCCTTCGTTGATAAAAGGGCTGGATAAAGAAAGGATGGTGCGGAATATTACGTTTGAAAATGTGGTGGTTAATGGAGAGAAGATAAAGGATTTAAAGGGTTTTATCACGAATGAATATATCGAAGGAATAAAGATAAAGTAGATAAAAAACTGTTTTATAGTTGGACCTATTTATGAAAAGAGAGAAAAGCATTGAGTGTTTTTCTCTCTTTTATCGTATTATGTAGTAAGTTTGAATGTCGATTGAGGAACTAATTAGAAAAAGACAATGAAGAAGAAAATTTTAGTTGTAGCCGGGTTATTGGCTATGTCGGGTGCTTTGACGGCCCAGTCTGTTTATCCCGGCCAACATGCCGGAAAGTTGAAGAGAGAAACCGTGGCTCCGATGAAAGTCAAGAGTTTTGATTTGAAAGATGTTCGTTTGCTTCCAAGCCGTTTTCGTGAAAATATGATGCGTGACTCTGTATGGATGGCTTCTATAGAGGTGGACAGGCTGTTACATAGTTTCCGTACCAATGCTGGCGTGTTTGCAGGTCGTGAAGGTGGTTATATGACAGTAAAGAAGTTAGGTGGATGGGAGTCCTTGGACTGTGAATTGCGTGGACACACCACAGGGCACTTGCTTTCTGCCTACGGCTTGATGTATGCGGCAACCGGCAGTGAACAGTTCAAACAAAAAGGGGATAGTCTGGTGAATGGCCTGGCGGAGGTACAAACCGCATTGGGTAACGGCTATCTGAGCGCTTATCCTGAAGAATTGATCAATCGGAATATCCGTGGCACCAGTGTATGGGCACCGTGGTACACGCTTCATAAGCTTTTCTCTGGATTGATAGACCAGTATCTTTACAGTGACAATCAGAAAGCTTTGGAGGTTGTTGTTCGTATGGCCGACTGGGCATATCATAAACTCAAACCTTTGGATGAGACTACACGTCAAAAAATGATACGGAATGAATTTGGTGGAGTGAATGAGTCCTTTTATAATTTGTATGCGATAACCGGGGACGAACGTCATCGGTGGCTGGCTCAATTCTTTTACCATAATGAAGTGATTGATCCGTTAAAGGAACTACGTGATGATTTGGGTACTAAACATACCAATACATTCATTCCGAAAGTGATAGCCGAAGCTCGCAATTATGAATTGACAGAGGATGAGAACAGCAGAAAGTTATCCGATTTCTTTTGGCATACTATGATAGACCATCATACATTTGCCCCTGGATGCAGTAGTGACAAGGAACATTATTTTGACCCGGCCCGGTTCTCCAAGCATGTGTCAGGTTATACTGGGGAAACGTGTTGTACCTATAATATGTTGGAACTGTCCCGTCATTTGTTCTGCTGGACAGCCGATGCTGCCATTGCGGATTATTATGAACGGGCCCTTTACAACCATATTTTGGGACAGCAAGATCCTCAGACCGGTATGGTAACATATTTCCTGCCCTTGCTTTCAGGCTCGCATAAGGTGTATAGTACGAAAGAAAATTCTTTCTGGTGTTGTGTGGGAAGCGGTTTTGAGAACCATGCTAAATATGGAGAAGCTATTTATTATCACAATGACAAAGGCATTTATGTGAATCTTTTTATCCCCTCGGTGGTTAATTGGCGCGAGAAAGGATTGACTCTCCGGCAGGAAACGGATTTTCCGGCAGAGGAGACCACTGTTCTGACCATAAGAGCCCAAAATCCTGTAGAGACTACGGTTTATCTTCGTTATCCTTCATGGAGCAAGGGAGTGAAAGTGTTTGTGAATGGCAAAAAGATAGCGGTGAAACAGAAGCCAGGTTCATATATTGCCATTACTCGTCTATGGAAAGACGGTGACCGTATTACGGCTGATTATCCTATGTGTCTCCGTGTGGAAACGACCCCGGATAATCCTCAAAAAGGAGCGTTGGTTTATGGTCCGGTAGTGTTGGCCGGTAAGCGGGGAACAGAAGGAATGCAGGCACCTGCGCCCGATTCCAATCCTGCTTTGTACAATGATTATTATACGTATGATTATCATATCCCTGCAGGACTTCGCACTACGTTAAAACTCGATGTCAAGCATCCTGAACGCAGTGTACAGCGTGTCGGTACGGAATTAAAGTTTACGACTTCGCAAGGAGATGTGATAGAACCGTTGTACAATATTCATCGGCAGCGTTATGTGGTATATTGGGATTTGGAGAAAGAATAAATTTCATTATTAGATGAGTAAATGAATCCTTTGATTCGTATTTATATATGGTTTGACTAATCAAATGATATAGGAATATGAATAGAGGATTCGTTTTTATTTTGATATTGGCTGTTGGCTTGGTTGTGACTTCTTGTTTACGGCAAGGTAAACAGAATGTAACTTATGATTTTACCCCTTTGGATTCCATAATCAGTACCTGGATGGATAAGGGATACTATCCGGGGGGAGCAATATGTGTGATAAAGAATGATTCAGTGTTGTTTGAAAAGACGTATGGCTCTTTCACCGGAGATACAAAAGTGTATGTCGCTTCTGCCGGCAAGTGGGTGGCTGCTGCCGTAATTGGTGCGGTAGTGGACCGGACGGATTTGAGTTGGGATGATCCTGTAGAGAAGTGGTTACCGCAGTTCAGGGGCGATGCGAAAGGCGATATCCTTTTGCGTCAATTACTCTCTCATACTTCCGGTGTACGTCCTTACCTGCCTGCTCCCCGGGTGGACAATTACAATCATTTGGATTCGGCTGTCACAGAGATATTGCCTTTGGATACTGTTTTTGCACCGGGAATTCGATTTGAATATGGAGGATTGGCCATGCAAATAGCCGGACGTATGGCCGAAGTAGCTATGGGGGAAGAGTTTGAATTTTTATTTCAGAAATTAATTGCCGTTCCTTTGGAAATGACTGGCTCTCATTTTACTCCGGTTAATACTGACGGGGGACATGCTCCTATGTTGGGAGGTGGATTGTGTACCACGCTGAATGATTATATCCGTTTCTTGAAAATGATTTATCATAACGGACGTTTCGGGAACAAAGAGATATTGAAACCGGAAACAGTTCAAACTATGCAGGCAGATCAGGTACGGAATGCTGTTGTTGCTCCTGGTGAGTATGTTGAGAAAGCGTTAGGACAGCACCACACTGGTATCTATGGATTAGGTGAATGGCGTGAACTGGTTGATGAGACTACAGGAGAAGCTTATCAGATTAGTTCTCCCGGATGGGCTGGTGCTTACCCGTGGATAAATAAACGTGATAGCGTGTATGGTTTCTTTATAGCTCACGTACAGGGAGGAGCTAATAAAAAAGACGGCTTCTCTTCTTTTTATGGCAGTCCTGTCCTGTCTGAAACGGTAACCAAGATAGTAAATCAATAAATGAGTATGAAAAATATTTTAGTAACCTTTATTTTATGGATAGGGTGTATGTCGGCTGTTCAGGCGCAGCAACACCCTTGTGTATATGTTTCTCCGGCGGATAGAGCGTCTGTTCTGCAAAAAGTGAAAAATGAGCCTTGGGCTGGGGAAGCCTTTGCAGCTATCCGCTCCAAAGTGGAAAAATATGTGGATCGTCATCAGACTGATCCCGAATGGATAACTTCCCGGCTGGCCATGTATTGGAAAGATGGAGAGCGTTATACCCAATGCTATTTGAAAAAACAGAATTGGGACTATGGAGAGGGGAATGCTCCTGTTCCCACTGTAAGAATGCCGGGAATGCGTACTTGGAATAAGTATGTCAATGTTCCGCTGGAGGACCGCACTCCTTATAATGAAACAGGTGATATGTGGGGAATTAATAAATTAAATCCTTCGGAGCCTTCGGTCAAAGTGCCTTATAAGGAAAGCGGGCACATGATACGGGGGAATAATGTCGAGATCTTGACATTAGCAGAAAATGCCGCTTTTGTTTATTGGGTGACAGGAGAAGAGAAGTTTGCCCGTTTTGCCACAGATATATTTAATGTGTGGTTGGTAGGGACGTATTATATGAATCCTATTTTGGACCCTGAAAAGTCGTGTGGCAGTGTCGGTGGTTGGGAACCGGGAGGTATTTGCGGCTATTATGATTACGAACAGATACATGATGATTTGGTAATGCATGCGGCAATGGCGTATGATTTTGCTTTCGATTATTTGATACGGCATCCTCATGCTCATCTGAAAGCAATTGGGAAAGATACAAAAACGGTAGCTGCCGAAGTCTTTAAGCGTTTTATCAATATAGGGCTGGTACGCGGTGGCAAATCGGGTAACTGGAATGTGAACGGGTGGAATATAATGCTGCGTCCTATGTTGGTGCTCGATCATAATGAGGCTTATGCTGACGGTAAAGGAAAAGAGTATTATTTGAATCTGCTGGTGAACGGATCTACTCCCTATCATGATGCCATTCCCGATATATTGAAAACTTACGATCGGGTGACAGGGCTGTGGCCGGAATCTCCCGGTTATTCATTCGGTACAGTGCAGTCATTGCTTGATTGGGCGGCTCCCTTGAAACGTGCCGGGATAGATATCATAGCCGGTAACCCCATTTTGCAGAAAGCTGCAATGGCTGTATTTCCTTGGATGGACGATGCAGCCAATATGGTGGTGTTCGGTGATTCACGTGGGGGAAGTGCTAATTTTCAGACGTTTGAAAATCTGCTGACTTATTATACCGGAACAGATAATAAGGAGGGGGTGGAAAAAGTGGCAAGTGCCTTGAACAAAGGGATTTCTCAAAAGAAATACTCCAGAAATAATGCCGGTTGGACAGGGCTTTGTACCTATACAGCTACCATCCCGTCTGTACGTGCAGAGAGTAATGAGCGTGCGTCTTATTCTCCCCATCATCGTTTTATTACAATGAAGAACTGGGAGGGAGATTATAAAATGATGTTCACTCTGTATGGTGGTAAAAAAGGATACCATCTCACTCCGAACGGGTTGGCTTTACAATTCTATGCGTATGGTTATGCGTTGGCTCCGGATGCAGCGGCTTATGAGTCCTATTGGAGCAAAGATCATGGATATCATCAGTCTCCTACAGGTTCTAATACGGTTTTACCCGGATATACGGAAGGAGATATCACTATTCATGCTATGGAACCTATGGTGAAGGAGGGAGAATTCGTAAATGATAGAGAATTAACTCCTTACCTCAACTTTGCCGATGTGTCTGCCGGTGAGAAAAGAAGAATGGTCGCTATGGTCCGTACTTCGGGGAATAGTGGTTATTATGTGGATATTTTCCGGTCGGACAGGGCGGATAATGATTATTTGTTCCATCATGTAGGTACTTCGATGGAAATCACTGATTCGGAAGGGAACAAGCTTCCCGGTGAGGCTTTGGAGAAGTTTGACAAAACGTGGCATGAAGGATATCATTGGTTTTCCAATCTGCATAAATCCGATTATAACCAGAATTTCATCGCTTCATGGAGTATGCCCGAAGATATAACGGCGCGTTTATGGATGACAGGAGGTGAGGGACGTGAAATTTATCAGGTGGATGCTCCCCCGACTACAATGAATAAAGGGTTGACTCCCGGCGATATTTGTATGCCTCCTATGCCGACTCCTGCTTTGATTGTCCGTCAGGAAGGTAATAATGCTCATACTCATCCTTTTGTTTCTGTTTATGAAGCGTATAAAAAGAGTGGTCCGAATGTGCTCGGTGTAGAAGCCTTGCAGGGAGATGATGGCTGTACCGGGGTGAAGGTGAATACGGCGGACGGATATGCGGATTATCTGTTCAGTGCGACGGACATGCAGGCTCATCATCCTTCCAAACGTGTTTCATTCTGTGGCGGGTTAGGATTGATAAGAGAAAAAGAAGGTCAGATTCAACTGATGTATCTTGGCTGTGGCCGTTCACTAAAGAAAGGTAACTTTGTTTTAGAATCGGATCATGACGTATATGCTGCAATCTATATGCAGCATGGTGTTTGGTACTATTCAGCAACCGGTCCTGTACGGGTGAAAATAGGAAAAGAAACCAAAGAACTGAATGAAGGTTACAATCAAAAATTATAATTTTTTTGTGCATCCTTATTCACCGCAGGGACTAATGCTGAATGTCTCTGCGGTGAATTGTTTTATCCTATAGATTTTATTTTTCTTTTCGTTGAGTGAGTTTTCCGATTCATCCGTACTACTAATTAAAAAGTAATCATTATGAAAAAAATAATACTCATAGCATATGCGTTGACCTGTACGGCTTCGCTTTATGCAGGTCATTCTAAAGAATTGAAGTTGACGTCCCCGGAGGGAGTTCATGAAGTAATGTTCAGGCAGGAGAAAATTTCTTCTTCGGTAAATGAAATAGTATATCAGGTGAAGTATAGAGGCAGAGAGGTTATCGGAAGCTCCCGTGCCGGTCTTCAGCTGGATAACCGTACTTGGGAACTGGCGCTTGCCCGTAAAATAAATCAGGTAAAATGTTGGATGGATAATTTGGAGGTGGATAGTGTGATCTATCAGCCTGCTGTCAACAAGTCTTGGCATCCTCTGTATGGAGAACGTAGTACGGTTCGCGAGGCGTATAATGAGGCAATCATGTATCTTTCCAAAAAAGACGGTTCCAATTATCGTTTGAATATTGAAGTGCGCGCGTACGATGAAGGCATCGCTTTCCGTTATTTTTTCCCTGAACATCCACAGGCCATTTTTCATAAAGTGGTGGGGGATCTGACTGAATATACATTTTCCCCCGGTGCGATGGCGTGGGCGGAGCAATGGGCGCAAGCGCCTTTTGAGCACCTTGCCATTAACGATATTAAACAGCCGGTGGAACGGGCTTTGACTGTGGAACTTTCCAACGGGCTGTGGGTGGCTTTGACTGATGCCGATGTAGATGACTGGTGTCTTACTAAATTGGTAGCTTCTCCGACTAAACAGAATACACTGACTTCGGTCATGTACAGTCCTGTGGATATTGTCACTTATTACGCCACCCCATGGAAAGTTATCATGGCAGCCGATAAACCGGGAGAATTGCTGGAACACAATGATATCATCCAGAATCTGAATCCTCCTTGTGAGATAACCGATACGGACTGGATCAGGCCCGGAAAGATTATGCGTGAAACGACTATTACCACCGAAGGGGCCATAGCCACAATTGATTTCTGTGCCGCCCATCATATTCCTTATATGTTGTTCGACTGGCAATGGTATATGCCTTGTACTTCTCATGACGGAGATGCCACAAAGGTGGTTTCCAAACTGGACATGCCGCGTGTCATCGCATACGGTAAAGAAAAAGGGGTAGGTGTATGGGTGTATGTCAATCAGCATGCCCTGATGAAACAGATGCGTGAGCTTTTTCCATTGCTGCATAAGTGGGGAGTTGTAGGTGTGAAATCCGGTTTCGTACAGTATGCCAGTCATCGTTGGGCTACTTGGCTGCATGATATGGTTCGTCTGGCTGCCGAAAACAAATTGTTGATTAATATTCATGATGAGTTCCGTCCATCCGGTTTCAGCCGTACTTATCCTAACTTGCTCACTCAGGAAGGGATACGGGGGAATGAGGAATTTCCCGACGCTACGCATAATACGATTCTGCCTTTTACCCGTATGATTAATGGAGCGGCGGATTATACCATCTGTTATTTCGACAAACGTCTGAAGAACACCCATGCTCATCAGTTGGCGGCTTCATTGATTTTTTACAGTCCTTTACAAACTATCTTCTGGTATGACCGCCCCTCATTCTATCAAGGGGAGCCCGAAATAGAATGGTTCGAGAATCTGCAAACCGTATTTGATGATACAAAAGTATTGGAAGGTGCTCCGGGTAAGCATATAACTATGGCGCGTCGCAAGGGTAATGAGTGGTTTGTAGGAGCTTTGACTAATAATGAAGGTTCTGCTCAATCGGTAAATCTTTCATTTTTAGATAAGGGAAAGACCTATCTGGCCCGTATTTATACGGATGGGGGAGATAAGATAAAGACCCGTACTCAGGTGAAATGTACCCGTCTGTTGGTGGATTCCTCTCAAATCATGCAGTTTGCATTGAAGCCAGGAGGCGGTGCGGCCATGCAACTCGTGCCAGTGACGGATCAGGAAATAAAAGAATATAAAAAGTATAAAGGACAAGTATTATAAAAATAACCACTTTCGTTGAGTGTATTGGTTTTCTTGTCCGTATTATAGACAGATTAGGTTAACAAATGAAGGTTAGGTGATTTTTTAAGTTTAAAGGGGTATGTTTTTTAAGGTAAGAATGATTGTTTCAGGGCATTTTTATAATAGGTAAGAATGAAAAAAATAGTGATTATAGTGGCTTTAGTATGCGGTGCATGGCAACAGGCAGATGCTCAGTATGTATCGAAGGTATGGGTGTCCGATCAGAAGGACGGTACGTATATTAATCCGATTATTCATGCGGATTACTCTGACCCGGATGTTTGTGCCGTAGGTGATGATTTTTATATGACCGCTTCCAGTTTTGGCTGCACCCCGGGATTGCCCATTCTTCATTCAAAGGATTTGGTGAACTGGCGTTTGGCAAACTATGCCTTGAAGGAGATAGAGCCGACCATTTTCTTTAACGCTCCTCAACATGGAAAAGGGGTATGGGCTCCTTCTATCCGTTACCACAACGGTGAGTTTTTTATCTATTGGGGAGATCCCGACTGGGGTATTTTCATGGTAAAGACTAAAGATCCGCTGGGTGAATGGGAAAAACCGGTCTTGGTAAAGGCTGGGAAAGGAATGATAGATCCTACTCCGTTGTGGGATGAGGATGGAAAAGTGTATCTGGTACATGCGTGGGCGGGCAGTCGTGCCGCATTCAATAGTGTGATTACGGTTTGTGAGATGAATGCGGAAGGTACAAAAGTCATTAGTGAACCTGTATTGGTTTTTGATGGTAATGATGGGGTGAATCACACCATCGAGGGACCTAAGTTTTATAAACGCAACGGATATTATTACATCCTGGCACCAGCCGGAGGGGTGGTGACGGGTTGGCAATTGGCACTTCGCTCTCGCAATGTGTATGGCCCATACGAGTCAAAAATTGTTATGGCCCAAGGAGATACGGACATAAATGGCCCTCATCAGGGGGGATGGGTGGAAACCTGTACAGGCGAGTCTTGGTTTATCAATTTTCAAGATAAAGCCATGTATGGCAGAGTCTTGCACTTGAATCCTGTGAAGTGGGAAAATGATTGGCCCGTAATTGGGGTGGACAAGGATGGAGATGGGTGTGGTGAACCTGTAAAACGCTATAAAAAACCGGATGTAGGCAGGACTTATCCTATAGAGACACCGATTGAGAGTGATGAATTCAACACAAGGCAATTGGGCTTGCAATGGGAATGGCATGCCAATTACCAAGATACGTTTGGCTTTACCTCTGATTTGGGTTACATTCGTATATATGGACATATTTTGTCCAAGGATTTTGTGAATTTTTGGGAGGTGCCGAATCTCTTGTTACAAAAATTCCCTGCCGAAGAATTTACGGCGACTGCCAAACTGAAAGTTTCGGCGAAAGCGGACGGACAGCAGTCCGGACTGATAGTGATAGGATGGGATTATGGCTATCTGGGTGTAGTAAAAGAAGGTGATAAGTTTATATTGAATCAAGTGGTCTGCAAGGATGCGGAGCAACGGTCTCCTGAAACAGTGACCCGTCTTGCGGAATTACCTGTAAGCCGCCGGTTCGGAGCCGGGATCTATCCCAATTATGAGCGTGATATTTATTTGCAGGTGAAAGTAACTGGGGGAGGTATCTGTTATTTCAGCTACAGTCTGGACGGCAGGAAATATACATTGGCCGGTGTGCCTTTTACCGCTCGTCAGGGTAAGTGGATAGGAGCGAAAGTAGGATTATTCAGTACAGCTCCTTATGGCAAGGAAAGAGGTTGGGTAGATGCCGATTGGTTCCGTATCGATAAGTAAAAAAAGAAAGGATAATTATGAATACAAAAAATCTATTAGTAGGTATAGGGTTATGTCTGCTTTCAGCCTGTACTGAAGTAGACAACAAACTGGAGGTGGACAAGGCTTTGGAATATTGTGATCGCCAGGTACATCGTACTTTGGAGGTTATGCATGGAAAAGGGCGGGAGGTGGATTACACTATGATGCCTCGTAACATAATGGATGGCCAGTATGACTGGAACTATCGTAAAGTGAGTAAGGAAGAATGGTGCGGAGGTTTCTGGCCGGGCATCTTGTGGTATGATTATGAATATACACAAGATCCGAAAATAAAGGAAGAGGCCGAAAAGTTTACTGCTTCTTTGAAATTTCTCTCGGAGATTCCTGCATACGATCATGATTTGGGCTTTTTGGTTTTTTGCAGCTATGGTAACGGTTATCGTCTGACCGGTAATCCGGAATATAAGCAAGTTATAATCAATACGGCTGATTCATTATCAGCATTGTTCAATCCCCGTGTAGGTACTATGCTTTCATGGCCTCGCAATGTGAAAATGTTTGGCGGTCATAATACCATCATGGACAATATGATCAATCTGGAAATGCTTTTCTGGGCAGCCAAGAATGGAGGTAATCCTTATTTGTTTGACATTGCCGTGGCTCATGCGGATAAGACGATGAAATATCATTTTCGTCCGGATTATACCTCTTATCATGTAGCAGTGTATGATACCCTGACAGGTGAATTTATCAAGGGAGTGACCCATCAAGGTTATTCGGATGACAGTATGTGGGCTCGTGGTCAGGCATGGGCTATCTATGGTTATACAGTCGTTTATCGGGAAACAAAAGATGTCCGTTACCTCGATTTTGTACAAAAGGTAACGGATGTATATCTGAAAAATCTGCCCGAAGACTATGTTCCTTATTGGGATTTTAATGATCCGTCCATTCCTGATGCTCCCCGGGATGCTTCTGCTGCTTGTGTGGTAGCTTCTGCTTTATTAGAATTGTCCGGTTATCTGCCGGCTGAAAAAGCATTGGAATATAAACAGGCGGCTGTAAAAATGCTGACCAGCCTGAGTTCCGACAAATACCAGTGTGGTAAAAGTAAACCTGCTTTCCTGCTTCATTCCACAGGACACTTGCCTGCCGGATCAGAGATTGATGCATCCATCATTTATGCTGATTATTATTATATGGAGGCGCTTCTCCGTCTGAAAAGACTGACGGAAAATAAACCGGTCATTGACGAATAATAGATTGTTCAGGGAAGTATAAGTATATAGAGATCTGTAGTCTCCTTATAGGTGGATTATTTATGATAAGTATATCCCGTTTGCATCAGTAGGTGAAAACGGGATATACTGTTTTACAGCAGGTAACTAAAGCTTTTAGTTTACTTTAACTATGAAAATTAGTTTTATAACTAAAAGTTTTAGTTCTTTGTGATAATCAAAAGAAAGATTATGAAAATGTTGACAGCAAAGGAAGAAGAAATTATGGGTTATTTTTGGGAAAAAGGCCCGTTGTTTGTAAAACAGTTACTTGATTTTTATGATGAACCGCGTCCGCATTTCAATACTCTGTCTACCATTGTGAGAGGATTGGAGGAAAAGGGGTTTCTCAGTCATGAGGTATTTGGAAATACCTATCAGTATTATGCGGTGGTAAGCTGTGATGATTTTAAGAAGAAGACGTTGAAAGGGGTTATCAGTAAATATTTCAATAACTCTTATTTAGGAGCGGTTTCTTCACTGGTGAAGGAGGAGGAGATTTCTTTGGATGAATTGAAGCAGCTTATCCGGGATGTGGAAAAGGCGCATGAATAATCCGGATAAAGAGAATAATTAAAGATACATACTATGGGAGCATTTTTTGTATATATTGTAAAGTCGGCAGTCTGTCTGGCGGTATTTTATTTATTTTACCGCCTGTTGCTGAGCCGTGAAACATTCCATCGTTTTAACCGTATTGCTTTGTTGGGAATACTGATATTGTCCTGTGCCATTCCCTTTGTGGAAGTGACCATGAAAGAACCGATGGAAGTCAGCCAACAATTGCTGACTTGGGAAGAACTGCTACTTATGGCTAATCTTAATCGGACTGCTACTATAGAAACTGCTCCCGAATCTGTCATTACATGGCGTGAAGCGCTGCTGATGGTTTATTTGTTGGGTATTGTATTCTTCTTTTTACGTAATGTATGGTCGCTGACCCGTATGCTGAGGCTGATAAAGGGTAGCACCCTTGTCCGTCAGGAAAATGGTATTACGCTGATAACCCACCAAAAAGAAATCGCTCCGTTCAGTTGGATGAAGTTTGTAGTGATCTCTGAGAAAGACCTGAAGGAAAACGGTGAGGAAATACTGACGCATGAATACGCCCATATACGGAAGAAACATTCCATAGATTTACTTATAGCGGATGTCTGCATCTTTTTCCAATGGTTCAATCCTGCCTCCTGGTTATTGAAACAGGAACTACAGAACATACACGAGTTCGAAGCGGACGAAAGCGTGATTGCACAAGGTATTGATGCAAAGAAATATCAGTTGTTATTAATAAAAAAAGCTGTCGGCACAAGGCTCTACTCTATGGCCAACAGCTTCAATCACAGTTCACTTAAAAAACGTATTACTATGATGTTAAAAAAGAAATCCAATCCGTGGGCACGACTCAAGTACCTGTATGTGCTTCCATTGGCAGCCATTGCCGTGGCAGCCTTTGCCCGCCCCGAAATCTCTAGTGAGTTAGATGAGATTTCAGCCGTCAAAGTTAATGATTTAACGGCAATTATGAAAACCGAAGAGGTTAAAAGTCCCGAAAAACATCCTGCAAAGGAAATAAAAGTGCAAGGGCAGGTATTAGAAAAAAGTACAAACGCTCCGGTTGTAGGTGCTAGTGTGATTATCAAAGGTACCACTTCGGGTACGATCACAGATTTAGATGGAAATTTTGTTATTTCAATGCCTGTTGGGGCTACTTTGAGTGTTTCATATATAAATATGAAAACAAAGGAATTGACTATTACAGAGAAACTTATTGGAAAAATTAAATCTTTAAAAGTGTATTTGGAGGGAGAAATCACAACTAAGACACAGGAAGTGGTTGTAGTAGGTTATGGAGGTGGTGAAGAAGCTTCTGATGAAGTTCCGGTTTTTCAGGTTGTTGAAGAGATGCCTGAGTTTCCGGGTGGTATGGGAGAATGTTTGAAATTCTTGGGGAAGAATATCAAATATCCAGTGGAGGCTCAGAAAGCTGGAGTACAGGGAAAGGTTATTGTACAATTTGTAGTTGAGAAAGATGGTAATATAGCCAATCCCAAAGTTGTCAGGAGCATTGATCCGGATTTGGACGGTGAGGCCATTCGAGTCATTTCCATTATGCCGAAATGGAAACCGGGTATGCAGAAAGGTCAGCCTGTGCGTGTGAAATATACGGTTCCCGTCACTTTCAGACTAGACGGTAAAGATATCAAATCAAATGAAGCACGTCATTTGGAGTTGAAGACAGACACTGTTTTTCAAGAAAATCCATTGCGTATAGGTAAGGAAACTTTTTCGTTGAAAGATTGGAAGGAGAAACCATTGCTTATAGTTGATGGGATAGAAAAGCCTTATAGTCAAATGGAAAAAATGAATGTTTCGGACATTGAATCTATTTCGGTGTTGAAGGATGCGGCAGGTACTGCCATTTATGGAGCCAAAGCCAAGAATGGCGTGATATTGATTACCACAAAGAAACAATAAGAATAAAGATATGAAAAAATTTGTAACACTGCTGCTATGTATGCTCCCTGTTTCGTTGTTTGCCCAGGTGAATGATGGAATTCGTCAGGCAATGGATAATTATGATTATGAGACAGTAGTTACGCTGATTGAACCCGATTGCCAGGATTCTTTATTGCTGATTACCAAAGCTCAGGCGCTGAAAGCGATGAACCGTTATCCGGAAGCCATAGGGGTATTGAACTCTCTTATCTTGAAAGACAGCACAAACACGAAAGTTTTGATCGACCTTGCCGAGTGTTACAAATTGACGGGTAACTCCCGTCGGGCGGCCAACTGTTATCAGAAGGCAATGAATTTGCAACCGGAAAATAAATTTTTCCGGTTGCAGTTCATACGCTCTTTATTAGCTTCCGAAGATTATGAAGAAGCGCGTACGGCTTGTCATGGCTGGTTGGAACGCGATTCCTTGTCGGCCACCGGATACAAGTATCTGGGACAGGCATACGAGGGATTGCAGGATGCCGCCAGTGCCTTCCTCAGTTATAACATAGCCTATCGGCGTGATTCGTTGGATGCCCAGACGGTGGCACGCATTGCCGGTATTTTTAATAACAATCAGCAGTTTAAAGATGCTGTTGATGTGACGGAAGTTTATCGTTTGTCCGATACCACCAATATAGATGTGAACCGCCAGAATGCGAAGGCTTATTGTATGCTGAAAGAGTACGGAACGGCGGTAAAACGCTATGAGTCATTAAAAGAACTGGGTGATCGTAGTTTTCTCACTCTTTACTATTTAGGTGTATCCCATTATGGGGATAACTGGTTTTACGGTGCATACGATAATCTGAAAGAAGCTTATCAAAAAAATCCGATGGATGTGAATGTGCTCTATTATCTGGCAAAAGCTTCGGCACGCACTTCCTGGAAAAAGGAGGGTGTGGAATATATGGAAGAAGCCTTCCGCATAGCCGTTCCTTCTGATAGTATGATGGTACGTCTTTATGACGGGTTGGTAGAATGTTACGATTATGCGGGGGATACAAAGAAAGAGGTGGAAGCCTTGGAGAAGTTATATATTTATACAAAGAAAAACTCCATTCTTTATAAAATAGCCTGTCTCTATGATTGGAAAGAAGATGAGAAGAATGCCATTCGCTATTATAGGAAATACATGGCTACAGTTCCCGAAGATCAGCGTTATGCCTTGGACGAAAACGGGAACCCGGTGGAAGACCGCATAACACTTTACCAGCAGGCATGGAAACGTGTCAAAAAAATAAAGGAGGAAGGTTTCTTTAGAGGTGATATTCCGACAAAGTCATTTCCTGTAGAGAAAAAAGATACGTTGGCACTTCGTCATGCAAAATAACGGAAGTCATTTATATAAAAGTAAGAATATATGAAGAAAATTTTAGCTTTGGCACTCTTTGCAGTGGCTCTAGTGTCATGCCGGCAAACTATGCAGACCGATGGCTTTAAACTATCCGGTCATTTGGAAGGGCTTCAGGTTGGAGATACTCTTTTTCTTAAAACTTTTTTATTACCCGATTGGAAAGAAGACGGGACAGATACCATATTGGTGGAAAAGGAGGGGATTTTCTCGGCTTTTATTCCTATGGAACATACTACTTTTTATTTATTGACGCATCAGCCTAAAGTGGGTGAACCGTTACGGAGTTGTATTCGCGGAGCTGAGATTATAGCTCGCGTAGGTGATGATATAAAACTGGAAGGGTCTTTGGATTACTTGGGTGCGGTTCGTCATTCGGGTGGTTTTTATGACAATTCGTTGGTGGCTAGGTATGATAGCCTGACTGCGTCTTCCAATACTGAAATGATTGATATCTTCAGTCAGATACTGAAATATCAGGATACAAAGCAAAATGATAGTGTGGCAAAATACGGGCAAATGTATAATGAATATCATCGTCCGCTAATGCTGAAGACTGTTCGTGATAGTCTGGCATTGAAAGTGAACGATATGGAATATGCCGCTTTTATGTATGCATCCGCTTTTGTTTTTGATGCTACTTATAAGGATGTGAAAGAGCGTTTGGCACAATTTACTCCAGAGGTTCAAAATTCATATTTTGGACAAATACTTGACAAGCAATTGCTTGTATTGAAGAATATTGAAGTAGGCTTTGCGCCAGCGAAGTTTACAGTGACAGATAAAGACGGCCGGAAGGTGTCTTTGTCTGATTATAAAGGCAAATATGTGTTGATTTATCATTGGGGATTATGTCCTGGTACTTTTTGGGTAAATCCTAAAATAACGGATCTCTATCAAAAATATCATGAAAAAGGTTTGGAGGTATTGGGATTTACCCGTGATGATTTGTTGAAATCGTTGCAGGGAAGTTCTGAAGAGTTTAAGAAAGATGAACGGGTACAGGGATTGCTAAGCCATCCGTGGACTACAGTTTACACAGAGGATGAGGGCAATGGCTTTATAGTGAAAGACCTTTATTTTTCAGGAGTTCCCATTCTTATGTTAATCTCTCCGGATGGTATTACTTTGGCCCGTGGATATACAAAGGCATACGAAGAAGTAAAGAATCTTTTGGATAGGAACTTGGGAAATAAGTAAGTATGTTTAAAAAAAAGATACAATGAAAAACTTTGGTATTTTACTGCTTGCTATGGTGAGTTGCTGCCTTTTGCAGGCAAAAGACAGGGTGGTTAAACAGCCGCCTTTCATCGCTCGTAGCTCTTCTACTATCGAGATAGACAGAGTGGTGGTTTCGGATACGGCAACCGTATTGGATGTAAAAGCCTTTTTCCGTCCTCATAATTGGATTCAGATAAGTAATGAAAGTTATTTGTTGGCTGATAATGGAGAGAAGTATCCGATTCGTTCCGGTAATGGAATTACCTTGGGCGAAAAATTTTGGATGCCCGATAGCGGTGAAGCTTCTTTTAGTCTTATTTTTCCGTTATTGCCCCCTACAGTGAAAGTGATTGATTTCATTGAGAGCGATTGTGAGGACTGTTTCAAGGTATGGGGAATCCATTTGGATGGTAAATTACCGGAATTGGATTTATCGGATGATGTGAAGAAACAGAAATTGAATTACGCTGAACCGTTGCCTAAGGCTGAATTGAAAGATGGCAAATCAGTGATAACCGGTCGTTTGTTAGACTATGAGAAGCACTATGCACTTCCGTTTTCTTGTAGGATTTGTGATTTGTTGACGGCAAAATTTGAGGATACTGAAATAAAGGTGAATGAAGACGGAACATTTCGGACAGAGATTGAACTTTGTGCTCCGACTACGGTCAGTTTTTCTGTGGGACGTGATATTTATTTTGACGTCTTTTTGGTTCCCGGTGGTGAATTGGATATGGCTGTCAACTTGCGTGAGTTGAGTCGTTCTGAAAGCAAATTGTTGAAAGGCAAGCGTGCTGGTGGAAAGAAAGTCTATTTTTCAGGTACCATGGCGGCTTTGAATGATGAAATGATAACCGATGATGAACATTTGATGGATGTATGGGGAATGGTTCATTGGAATATGAATGATTTATATAATATGACTGCCGGTCAGTATAAAGCTTATTGGTTGAAAAAATATGAAGAAACCAAATCCGCTATCTGTTCCGATAAGAAAAGAAGTCAGGCATACCGGGAGCTTTTATTGGCTCAGAATGATTTGCTTTGTACTTTGACATTGACCCGTGTAAGTTCTAATTTAGCCTATGCTTATGTGCAGTGCAGTGGATTACCGGCTCGTGAAGCTTATCAAAAGTTTAAACAACCGGAATTGAGTGATGATTTCTATGACTATATCCGGCAGTTGAATATACTGAACTCGCCTGTCATGCTTTATGCCAATGGTTATGCTGATTTGGTAAGGGGAATGGGCTATCTGAGGGTGAAGATGGATGATGAGTTGAGTGATATATTTGCGTTTATTCTCTCTTCCGATAAAGTTTCTGCTGAAGATGCTAAGATAATACGTGAGTTCAAGGCTGATACAGATACCGGAAAAACATCTGTCTATCAGGAAAAAATGGGCGAATTGCGAATAAAATACGATGAATTGTTTAAAGAATTCAGTTCTATGCAGCAAGACTATATTTTGAAAAAGATTATAGCCGGATATTTGGGCACAGACCAAGGACTTTTTTTCGACTTGCAGAAAATGATGAAATATGCTCAGAAAATCAGTGACTTCACTCCATTGACTGTACATGATTTTGAGGAGATACGGAAGATGAGTGACCCTTATTATCTCGGCAGACTGACAAAGATGAACAACCGTCTTTTGGAAACGATTGAAGCTAATAAGAAAAAGAAAGGTTATACCGTTAATGAATCCGGAGAAGTAAAAGATGAAGATTTATTTTATTCCATCATTTCTAAATTTAAGGGTAAGGTGATTTTGGTTGATTTCTGGGCAACTTGGTGCGGTCCTTGCAAAATGGCTATGAAACAGATGAAACCGATGAAGAAAGATCTTGAAGGTAAAGATATTGTATATGTTTTTATTGCCGGAGAGAACTCGCCCAAGGAAACGTGGGATAACATGATTCCGGATATTCATGGAGAGCATTACCGAGTAACGGCGGCTCAATGGAAATACTTGAGCAAGCAGTTCAGCATACAGGGCGTTCCGACTTATATTATTGTTGATAAGGAGGGGGCTGTTATTCAAAAACACACCGGTTTTCCGGGGGTGGATACCGTAAAAAAAGAATTAATGAAAGCATTGGAGAAATAAAGAACGTGTTCGTTCTGCAAGAATAAAATGAATAAGAATCTGTAGATGCTGTTGGGAAGTAAGCATTTACAGATTCTTTTTTTTGATTGCATCTTTTCTTTGGCTATATTGATTACAGATTTTCTCCGCTGATTTATTGGGTGGCTTTTCATAATGTAGAAATCTGACTTTCTATGATGTTTTTTTTCTTTGTTTAAAAAATAAAATAATATTGCTTCTTTTCTTAACTATTAATAATATATTTGTGCAGATTTTGTATGCGATGTCGGAAAAAGAACTGATTATATTATTAAAAAATGGAGATGAAAAGGCATTTACAACTTTGTATAGATTGTATTGGTCTAAAGTTTATAATTTCTCTCGTCTGTATTTGTCTTCCATAACAGAAGTTGAGGAAGTGGTGCAGGAAGTGTTTGTGAAAGTGTGGGAGACACGTGATTTTTTACGTGCGGATGATAATTTTAAGGGATATCTTTTTATTATTACACGCAATCTTATTTTTAATCAGTTTCGTAAAAGTTTCAATGAGAATGCCTATAAACTTACGGTGTTGAGTGCTGCAATGGATTATTATGATATGGAAGATGAGCTAAGTGCAGCTGATTTAAAAGAATTTATTAAAAGGATGGTGGGTGAGTTGCCACCTCGTCAACAAGAAGTTTTTAAGATGAGTCGTGATGAACATCTGACCTACAAAGAAATTGCTACTCGGTTGAATATCAGTGAGAAAACAGTAGAACGACATATTAATGAAGCAATCAAGTTCTTAAAGAAGAACATTATGCTTTATCTGATTTTTATCTTTTAAATAATCATAGTTTATTTTTTTTTAGCAAAAATGTATCCTTGCATTGGGGGTATGTCTTTTTTGGCGTGTATTTATAGTAAGTACAGGGGAAATTTATGGATGAATTTCCGTAGGGTATCAAATAAAGGATGAAAACAAAGAACGAAGATATTATAAGAAAGCTGTTTGAAAGCAAATGCTCTTTAAGCCCGGAGGAGCGTGCGGCATTGAATAACTATGAATATGTAAATGATACTTTTCATAGACAATGGGAAGAAATGTCCGAAGAGGCAGTGGATTTGGTGAGGGAAGAAAAGATACTGAATGGTATTATGAAGAAAGTAAGAGGGCGGAGGTTTCCTTTTATAAAGAAATCCTTTTATAAATATGGAATGGCTGCGATGATTGCAGTATGTATGGTGCTTTCAGCTTTGTTGTTGATGAAAAATAGTGGTGAAGAAATTATATATGTAGTGAATACCGGATACCAATCAATGGATTCCGTGAGATTGGCTGATGGTACAAAGGTTATGTTGAATGCAGGCAGCCGGCTTACTTATCCAAAAGAGTTTTCTGGGGAGAAAAGGGAAGTACAGCTTTCGGGACAAGCCTTTTTTGAAGTGACGCCTGATAAAACACACCCTTTTGTTGTAAAAACCCAGAAAATGGACGTGACTGTGTTGGGTACTTCTTTTGAAGTGTTTAGTTATGATGGTGATGAGGAGGGCGAAACTGTATTGTTGACTGGAAAAGTAAAAGTGGAAGTACTTGAAAGTAATCAACAGAAAGGCGGAAGTTATGTTTTGAAACCGAACGAAAAGTTGACATATAGCAAGACTGATGGCATTAGTCTCACTACTATTGACGCGGATGCTTATTCATCTTGGCGGCAAGGAAAAAGAATGAGCTTTAAAAATGAGACATTAGAAATGATTTTGGAACGGTTGGAAAAATGGTATGGACAAAAGATTGAATGTGCCCCCCATATTGCCAGACATTATCGCTTTACTTTTACGATGCACAGCGAATCATTGGATTTGATTTTGAATTATATTTCACACAGTGCGCCATTAAATTATAGATTAATAAGTAATGATCATTATATCATAGAAGAAATGAAATAGTAATTATAAAAATGATAGTATGAAAAACAATTGTGAAAACTACTGTAGACAGGCTTGACTATCCATAGCCTCTATCACTGTATTTTGAAAATCATGTTGATTTTAGTCTAATAAAGAATTATGTATTTATGAAAAAAACGAACCAGCGGTTATTTTATCCGCAAAAAGTAAAAAGGCAACTTTTTTGTGCCTTAGTGGCGTGTGCTGTTTGTGCAATACCTGTTAATGCCCAATCTGGTACCATCTCATTGAATAAGTCAAATGTTTCCATGCATACGATTATGCAGGAAGTGGAAGGACAAAGTGACTATACTTTTTTCTATAATGACAATCAGATCAAACTGGACAAAAAGGTTTCAGTAAAGGCTCAGAATGCTACTATTGAACAAGTCTTGCCCCAGATGTTTAAAAATTCTGGTTATACTTATAAGATAGTAAATAATCAGATCATTGTGTCAAAGGCGAATGCCGTGGCTGCTGTAGAAAAACAACAACAGCAGCAGGCAAAGAAAGTGACCGGTTGTGTGAAAGATGCTTTGGGAGAGCCTATCATCGGTGCTTCTGTAGTAGAGAAAGGGGCTCCGACCAATGGTACGATTACCGATTTCGATGGTAACTTTACATTGACAGTCTCGGGTAATGAATTGCAGATTAGCTATATCGGCTATCTTCCTCAAGTGGTAAAAGTGCAATCTGGAGTTACTTCTTATAATGTAACGTTGAAAGAAGACACGAAAACACTGGATGAAGTGGTAGTGATTGGTTACGGTACTCAAAAGAAAGTAAACTTGACCGGTGCTGTTGCTTCTGTCAGTACAGATGATATCAAAGACCGTGTGCAGACTAATGTTTTGTCTGCCGTACAAGGAACCGTTCCCGGTGTAACTATTATTTCTCGTCCGGGTTCAACACCTTCTATTAATTTCCGTGGTCGTGGTAATTTGGGAACTTCTGCTCCATTATATGTGATCGATGGTGCTATTGCAGATGCTACGGTATTTTCCAATCTTGATCCGAACACGATTGAGTCAATTTCATTCTTGAAAGATGCTGCTTCCTCGGCCATTTACGGTTCTCGTGCAGCCTATGGAGTTGTATTGGTTACGACTAAAGGAGGAAAGGCAGAGAAAATGAATGTGGCTTATAGTGGATATGTCGGAGTCAAAACTCCGACTTATTTACCGGATGTCCTTGATTCATGGGATTATGCGATCTTATTAAATGAAGCTAAATATAACGCCAATCCTTCAGGAGGAAAAAATCAGGCTTATACGAATGAAGAAATCGGATGGTTTAGAGATGGCAGCAATCCCGATTACTATCCAAATACGAATTGGGCTGATCTGGTATTGGACAAACATGTGCTGACTACCCAACATTCTTTGAACTTTAGCGGAGGCAGTGAGAAAGTACGTTTCTTTAGCAGTGTGGGCTATGTATTTAATGATAATTTCATGCCGGGGGTTACTGACGATCGTTATAATCTGAATCTTAACCTTCAAAGTGATGTCACCAAATGGCTGACTTTGAAAACCGGAGTGAAGTATATTCGTAATAGTTCCGATACAAAAAACGGCACTCCATGGATTGCCAATTTTGTTTTGGTTCCTTCTATTATGGTGGCTCAGCAGTCTAATGGCGAATGGGGTAGTATAGCCGGAGGTAAGGATGCAACACAAACCTTTATGAATAGTAATCCACTCCGTACGCTTAGTTTTGACAACTGGAGCAAAAGTACTACGGAAAATACCATGTATGATTTGGGATTTGATTTGAAACCTATTGAGAACTTGGTCATTTCGGGACAATTGGATTATAAGCGTTATGAATATAAAAGCAAGAGTTATTCGGCTGAGTATCCTGAAGTAGTACATTTTGAAACAGGAAAGGAAATTCCCGGTACGGGCAACAGTAGTCCGAACTCAATGAGTATGTATTGGATCAGCAACAGCAATATGATGACTACTCTTACTGCCAAGTATGATTTGAAACTGGGACAACATGCGGTGAATTTTCTGGTTGGTACATCCTACGAGCATTATAAGTCTGAACGGTTATATAGTAAACGAACAGATTTTGTAAGCGATGGTCTGGAAGATATAGAACAAGGTAATAATATTTCAAAAGATTTACCTGATGGACGTGGTATTGTGGAGAGCAAAATGCTTTCTTACTTTGGTCGTATAAACTATTCATATAAAGACCGTTACTTGTTTGAAGCCAATCTTCGTGCTGATGCTTCCTCGCGTTTCCATAAGGACAACCGTTGGGGATGGTTCCCTTCTTTCTCCGCCGGATGGCGTATCAGCGAAGAATCGTTCATGAAACCGATAGCTTGGCTGAATAACTTGAAACTGAGAGCTTCGTATGGTACGTTGGGTAATATCAACAATGTAGGATATTATGACTATTTTGAATTGCTGAGCAGCAATGCAAATTATAATTTTAATGATGAGCCGGTGAAGGGGGTGCTTGAAGCGCAGATTACTAACAAGACTTTGGGTTGGGAGACTGTAGCTTTGGCGGACTTCGGTTTGGATGTAGATTTGTTCGATAATAAACTAAGTGTGACTGCCGATTATTATATCAAAAATACTAAAGATATCTTGTTGGGCTATAACGTTCCGGCAGAAACGGGTATTTGGACAAAACCGGTTATGAATTTGGCCAAAGTCCGTAATACAGGTTTTGAATTGGCAGCAACCTACCGCAATAAGATTGGTGACCTGTCTTATTCTGTAAGTGGTAACATTGCTACTAATAACAATGAAATCGTAACCTTGGCCGGATCAGACAATATGATACAGAATGGTGGAGATGTAGTCAGATATATTCTGAAAGAAGGAGAAGCCATCGGTTCTTATTATGGCCTGGAAACGGATGGACTGTATACCCAGGAAGAGATTGATGCGGGACATTATTATAAATACGGACGCAAGCCTAATGCCGGTGACATTAAGTATGTACCCCAGCGTGAAAATGTGGAATGGGGAGATGACATTACCGATGATGACCGCACTATTATTGGCAAAGATGTACCCGATTTTACTTATGGTATAAATATCAATTTGCAATGGAAGAATTTTGAATTGTCGGCATTTGGCCAAGGCGTTTCCGGTACCAGTGTGGCTTTTGAGTCAGAACAGGTGTTTGCCTTTATGTTGAATTCTAATCCGAGAAAGTATCATTTAAGTCGTTGGAATGAAGATAATCCGAATCCAAATGCAGCATGTCCCCGTTTGTATGGAGGTAATTACTATGATGAATATAATAAGCATTTCTCTGATTACCAGTTGTTTGATGCCGATTACTTCCGTATTAAGACCATCAGCTTGGGATATATGGTTCCGAAGGATGCGGTAACTCGTTGGGGATTGTCTTCCCTTAAATTCTTCCTTACCGGCGAGAACTTGTTTACCTTCCGTGCCGACAAAGACATGAAGGACTTTGATCCCGAATCCTCTACCGGACGTGGTATCAGTGCTTTTGGTGCTAAATCTGTAGCCTTTGGTGTTAACGTATCATTCTAATTCAAAAAAATAAAATTATGAAATTCAACATTAAATATATCACATTTTCTGCACTGCTGTGTGCATCTATGGTTTCATGTGATTTGGACGTTGTTCCACCTTCTGATATATCTACCGAGACTTTCTGGAAAAACGAGAAAGATGCTTGGAATGGATTGAACGCGTTGTATGCAGAACTCCCGGGCATGGATATCTGGGATGAAATGTATACCGATAACGCGCATAGCCATAAACCGTGGGAAGGTCCCTATGAGTTGGTACAAACCAATGGTATCACGGCAGGGAATGATTTTGGTTATGGTTATAGTACAGTCCGCATAGCCAATAATTTTATCATCAATGTAGATAAATGTGATATCAGTGAAGGACTGAAGGAACGTATGAAGGCAGAAGCCCGTTTCTTCCGTGCCTGGCAGTATTTACAACTGACTACGAAGTTTGGCAAGGCCTATCTTTTTACTGATGTGCCCGAATATAATGCACCTTATGCAAAACGCGATCCGGCAGAAAAAGTACAGGCTTTTATTTTGAGCGAGCTGAATGAAATAGCCGAAATACTTCCTGATGAATATGATGGCAGTTATTTGTATGAGTCAAGCCGTATTACCCGTGCCGCTGCTTTGGCTTTGCGTGCCCGCGCTGCCCTTTATTTCGGTAACTATATAGAGGCTGAGGCTTCTGCCGGCAAAGTGATATCGGAAGGACATCATTCCTTGTTCCGTGTAACTTCTTTGAATGCGGCACAACAGCAGGAAGCTGATGAAATGGAGAAATATATTGATTTTGCTGAAGTGGGTATTGACAAAGACAAGTTTGTAAAAGGATTGTTCAGTTATGAAACCTTGTGGCACAAAGAGAATGCCAATCCGGGTAATCCTGAATATATCCTGACACGTGAATACATGGCAGATGATAATAACTGTGATTGGACTCGTTATACATATATTCGTCCCAGTCAGATGGGATCTGGATACTCTTCTTTTGAGCCCATGCAGGATCTGGTGGATGCCTATTGGAGCATTGATGGAAAAACTCTTCCTGAAATTCCTTCCGAAGAAACCAGACGTGCACGTTTTGCCGATATGTGGATGAAGTATTTTGCAGAGCCGGTGGGAGAAACTTATAAATCGGTTGCTCCGGCAGTGTTCCGTGAAAAGGTGCCTACATTGGACATCAAGTCAATCCCTTATATGCAGGAGTTCCGTAATCGTGACAGCCGTTTGTATGCTTCTATTTTATTTCCATTGAAAGGATGGCAGGAAACGGACTTCTCCGGTGATTTCTATTATATGTGGGATCCTTTGAAAGCCGGATCAGATGGAAATGAATCTTGGACCGGATATAATTACCGTAAGTTGGTTTCTCTTACTCCTTATCAAGGTTGGCAGAGTGTGGAGGATTATCCGATCATTCGCTATGCTGAGGTTTTGTTGACTTATGCTGAAGCTCGTGTACAAAATAATGGTTGGGATGAAAAAGTTCAGCATGCTTTGAATGATTTGCGCGACCGTTGCGGTATGCCCAATGTTCCGAACAGTCTGTCAAAAGATGCGGCTCTTGAGTTGGTACGCAATGAGCGTCGTATTGAGCTGGCAGCCGAAGGTCATCGTTACGATGATATACGTCGTTACGGATTGGAATATTGTCGTGAGGCGATGAATGGCGAAAGTACAGCACCTTGTGGAGGATTTGATCCGGTGAAAAAAGAATGGCAAAAATATGTTGTAATAGATAAAGTATGGGGAGATCGTTTGCTCCTGATGCCTATTCCGACTTCTGCCATGGACGTGAATCCGCTGTTGAAAGATGACCAAAACCCTGGATACTAATGTTTTCTGTTTTCTTCAACTTTTTTGAATAAACAATGAAAAAGGCTTGTTTTTCCATGTCCAATGGACAGCAAGCCTTTGTTTATCCTTCTGAATGACAATGAATGGAAATACATGGATTCTAAAAAAATCACTTCCACTAGGGGGGGAAGGTCCTTTATAGGCGTATTTATTATGTGTTCTTGCATAAACCGATTCATTTATTATTTATTTATAAAACAATTATCATGAAAAAAATCAAACTATTACTCGTAGCCGGCGCATGTGTTGTGCTGAGTGCATGTTCACCTCAGGCTCCTACTGTTCATACGACCGATAAAGGTACGCAATGGGAGTGGAACGAGGGAACTATTGTTGTAAAAAGCCCCGAACGTCCTGCCGGACAAAAAAGCGTGATCGGACTTACTGCTCCTAAAATGGAGGTGGTGCGTGTAGGCTTTGTTGGCTTGGGAATGCGTGGTCCCGGAGCTGTATCGCGTTTCACCCATATTCCCGGCACCCAAATCGTGGCGCTTTGTGATTATGACCCTAAACGTGCGGAAGCATGCCAGAACATTTTAAAGAAAGCTTCTATGCCGAAAGCGGCAATCTACTCGGGTGAGACAGGTTACGAGGAACTTTGTAAACGTGATGATATTGATTTGGTATATATCGCCGCAGACTGGTTGCACCACTTCCCCATTGCCAAATGTGCATTGGAGAACGGCAAGCACGTAGCCATCGAGGTACCTTCTGCCATGAACCTGCAGGAATGCTGGGATCTTGTCAACTTGAGCGAGACAACACGCAAGCACTGCTTCATTCTGGAAAACTGCTGCTATGACTGGTTTGAGATGAATACGCTGAACATGGCGCAGAACGGTGTGTTCGGTGAGGTAATCCGCGCACAAGGAGCTTACATCCACAACCTCAGCGATTTCTGGGATTATTACTGGAAAAACGGTGAAAACGATAAACTGGGCTGGCGTCTGGAATTCAATATGCGTCATCGTGGTGATGTGTATGCTACACACGGCCTTGGCCCTGTGGCACAAGTTTTGGATATTCACCGTGGCGACCGTATGAAGACACTGACTGCCATGGATACCAAATCAGTAGTAGGAAAAGGATTGGTAGAAGCCAAAACAGGTTCAGAATGCACTAATTTCCGTAATGGAGATCACACTACGACTATGATTCGTACCGAAAACGGTAAAGTGATCGAAATACAACACAATGTAATGACTCCGCAACCCTATAACCGTTTGTATCAATTGACAGGTGTGAAAGGGTTCGCCAACAAATATCCTACAGAAGGCTACGCATTGGGAGCTGATCAGCTGAGTGCTTCAGGAGTACAACCCAAGGTGGACAATCTCAGCTCACACGGATTCCTGCCACAAGCTGAAATGGATGCTTTGGTTGAGAAATACCAGCACCCTATTCTGAAGAAGTATGGTGAAATAGCCAAAGAGGTAGGCGGACACGGGGGTATGGACTTTATCATGGACAGCCGTCTGGTATATTGTTTGCAGAATGGTCTGCCTCTGGATATGGATGTGTATGACCTTGCCGAGTGGTGTGCACTGGCCGAACTGGGTGAGATATCTATGGACAATAACTGCGCTGCCGTAGAGTTCCCCGACTTCACTCGTGGAGAATGGAACGTGGTGAAAGGCTACAAGCACGCTTATGCAAGCCCGGAAGAAGAGCAGGCAAGTATGGAAAAAGCCAAAGCATTCACCGCTAAACTGAAAGAACAGGGAGCCAAAGAGTGGACGACGGAAGCTGACAAATAATGTAGCATTTAAGTGAAGTGTATCGAGTTTATGTTGTTCTTAAGCATCTGCTCCAGACTGGAGGACGGGTGGTGTGGATGCTTGGAACAAGGTGAAAGGATATCATGACACTTTCTAAAATAATTTTATAACATTCTATTTAAAAATAGTAACAAGGATAAGGAAAGGGGGAGTGCAGCTGGGGCTGCATTTCCTCTTTGCTATTATTAGAAAGACGTTGCTTTCAAGCCTTTTTCATGCTTGTGTTTTGTTTCAAGTCTATGTTAAAAGAATTTAAACAAATCTGATTAATAGATTGGGCTATTTCCTTTCACTGTATCTTTAAACTTCAATACGATTAATTCTTAATTCTAACTGAAAATGAAATTATTATCTGTTTTATCATTGAGTCTGGTGTTATCGTGCACCACTCTTTCTGCTCAGAAAGTCTATGAAATCTCTGCTTTCGGTCTGAAAGCCAATAGCAGTAAAAATGCCTCTCCGGTTCTTCAAAAAGCGCTTGCCAAGATAAAGGCGGAATATAAGGAAGGTGAGAAGGTAATCCTCCGTTTTCCCGAAGGGCGTTATGAATTTCATGAAAAAGGAGCCGCTGTGCGCGAGTATTATATTTCCAATCACGACCAAACGAATCCCAAGAAAGTAGGTATCGCATTAGAGGACATGAAGAATCTGACATTAGACGGGCAAGGTTCCGAATTTGTATTTCACGGCAGGATGTTGCCTGTTTCCTTGTTGCGTTCCGAAAACTGTCTGTTAAAGAACTTCAGCATCGATTTCGAGAACCCCCATATTGCCCAGGTGAAGATCGTAGAAAACGATCCGCAGGATGGAATTGTTTTTGAACCGGCTCCGTGGGTCGATTATCGCATTGCTAAAGATTCCATATTCGAGGCTTATGGTGAAGGATGGACCATGAGACACTCGTGGGGAATTGCTTTTGACGGGGATACCAAACATCTGGTTTACAATACCAGTGACATAGGTTGTCCGACGAAAGGAGCCAGTGAGGTGGCTCCGCGCCGTATCCATGCTCCGGGGTGGAAAGATGCCCGCCTGGTGCCGGGGACAGTGGTGGCCATGCGTGGCTGGGGACGTCCTACACCCGGTATATTCCTTTCCCATGATGTCAATACAACGATTGAGAATGTGAAGGTACATTATGCGGAAGGCATGGGATTGTTGGCACAGCTTTGTGAAAATATTACACTTGAGAAATTTGGCGTATGTTTGAAAGGGGATGCCGATCCGCGTTATTTTACCACGCAGGCAGATGCGACCCATTTTTCCGGTTGTAAGGGTAAGATTGTGTCTTGCAACGGGTTGTATGAGGGGATGATGGATGATGCCATCAATGTACATGGCACTTATTTGAAAGTGGTGAAACGGGTGGACGACCGTACCTTGGTGGGCCGCTATATGCATGGTCAGTCGTGGGGATTCGAGTGGGGATGCCCGGGTGATGAGGTGCAGTTTATCCGTTCGAATACGATGGAACTGGTCGGAAAACAGAATAAGATCATTTCTATCCGTCCTTATGACAAAGAACAGACCGAAGGCGCGCGAGAGTTCCTGATTACGTTTCAGGAACCGGTAGACCAGGTAATTAATGAACAAAGTGGTTTCGGAATAGAGAACCTCACATGGACTCCTGAAGTTTTGTTTTCCGGCAATGTGATCCGTAATAACCGTGCACGCGGTTCTTTGTTCAGTACCCCGCGCAAGACTATCGTCGAGAATAACTTGTTTGACCATACTTCGGGGGCTGCTATTCTGCTTTGCGGCGATTGCAACGGTTGGTTTGAGACCGGTGCCTGCCGTCATGTCATTATCCGTAAGAACCGTTTTGTAAACGCGCTGACTAATCTGTTCCAGTTTACCAATGCGGTTATCTCCATCTATCCGGAGATTCCCGACCTGAAGGGACAGCAGCAATATTTCCACGGCGGACCCGAGGGTGGCATTGTGATTGAAGACAATGAGTTTGAAACCTTCGACGCTCCTATTCTTTATGCCAAGTCTGTCGATGGGTTGGTCTTCCGCAATAACACCATTAAGTTGAATACGGAATACAAACCGTTCCATCCTAACCGGAACCGCTTCTGGCTGGAAAGGGTGACGAATGTGACGATTGCCGAATAAATATTTTCCCCTTGTTTGCAGAGATGTAGTTACAGGCGGAAGAAAGTCTGAATAGTAAGATTAGATAAAGTTATCAGCTGTAAGGGTGGAAATTTCCTCCTTTACAGCTGATTTTTTTATCGGTCTTATCTTATTGTTTTTTCCCTGTCAGTTTCATGAATCCTAGCCTTGTTGTATAGATAAAATATTTACTAATTTGATTTAGACAACAAGAATTATATTGCTATCTTTGGCAGGATAAAACTAATATTGAATATGAAAAATTGGGTTGTAAAGCTGTTACTGTTACTTTTCATTCCTTCTTTTGTGGGAATTTTGTTCACCGTTATCCTGGGTTTTAATCCGGGTGGTTGGTTACAAATTACGACGTATGCTTTACCTCCGTTACTCACTCTCGCCGGAGGGGCTTTTATCGTTGCTTCAAGATGGAAAATTCCTTTTCTTATATTGATGGCAGCTGCAAGTATGGCCTTTAATATTCCTTTACAGAACTGGCTTTTTCATTCGGCAGATGAAGTGGTGCGTTATCATGCTGTTACCGATTTATATAATTTGGAGAATAATGCTCTGTATTTTACTTTCGATACTCTGGAGGTGGATTATGCCCGAAGGAGCAGTGTGACTGTCACTCGTGAGGTGACACGAAGTATGGGCAGACACCGCTATCGTAAGGAACAGAAGCAATATCATTTCTCTGTAGCTCCTGCATTTACCGATTCATTGCCCCGTCATAAGTATGAGGAGCGGGAAGTTAAGGCATGGGTTATTCCGGTGAGGCATGAGAAAGGACAAGCCGTTGTATGTTATGAGCGTTGTATTTTTGATTTAGATGATTATCAGAAAGCCATTGATCGGTCCCGCTGTAAACTCCACCATCCTCAAGCTCCGATTATACGACCTTTGTATTCACAGTTCATTACCCGGCAGGAATGGAAAGGAATCTTTTTGAATGTTGCATGGATTGTACTTTCTGTACTGATAGTACTGGGGGTAATTCTGAATTATCAGGCAGACAGGAGGAAAGCATAATATCGGAACAGACTGTATGAAGGGTACTTTATGAATATTATGATCTTCATGCATGAGGCCTGTCAGTACTATTGGTAAATTCTAGAATGATGTTTTCTTTATATAAAACTTTCCCCGGACATTTCATGACAGAAACATCCGGGGAGAGGTATTTCATTTTTTATTTATTGAAAAGTTTTATTTTGCCTCTACCTTCAGATTGGATAATTCTGTGTCCTTATGGATGGATGGCAGATTATTTTGTTTTACAACAACAGTATGAACTTTTCCTTTTGCCACTTGCGGCAAAGTGAATTTCTGCTTGTAGATAACCTGTTCCGCTGATGGGCGCAGCAGATAGCCTGTTTCTTTTTCAAAGCGGTTGTATATTCTTACCACAATTTGGTTACTGCCTTTTTGAAGCGGTAGCAGCACCTTTTCCTCGCGGAACTTGCAGCGGTAAGGGTTGAGGTGTTTCATTACCGACTTGCCGTTCAGATAGATTTCGATACCGTTTCCGGCACCTACATCTACTAGAATATCTTGTGCTTTGGGCGATTCTACCTGCTGCATCAGGAAGTAACTTTCCAGAATATTGCTGGGGAACATGGCTTTTTCCTCATTCACTTCTTTCCATTGTCCTTTTCTTACCGGTGCTTTGTCCGGATCAGTATGGATGGTGGCAGGAGCATCGAACAATCCGCTGCCCGGTCCGCAGAAGTAACGCTGACCCCATACGGTCTTGGAAGGCAGGTTTAATGCCTGTGCCTTGCCTGCGTCAAGGGTTACAGTGTAAGGTATTCCATCTACTTCAACCAGTAATTCCTTACCGTTCTCCTGCGGAGTATAGGTAAATTCCAATGCGTTGAGGTTGGATTTGTTGATGCTCCATTGATAGCTCACCGTACTGCGGTAGTTGCTGTAATAATCGAAACAGGAATAACTATAATTGGGAGTGCGCTGTGCAGCCATAGGTTGCGGTTTCACCGGTTGGTCGAACGTGGCGCAAATCACTTGGATGTCTTTTCCGTATGCGTCGGCGGGCAGTGTGAAGATCATCTCCTGTCCTTTCTGAATAGCTTTAATGTCTGCTTTTTGCAGTTTGCATCCCGGTACGTTCAAAGTGATTTTACCATCGGCAGGGCGGTTGCCTGATAAGATGAGGTAGAGGTTATTGCCTTTGCGGGTAATGGTTCCCCATTCGAATTGCTCACGGAAAGGAGAGGCTTCTGTGCCATAAATGGCTTCACCGTTTTTCTTCAACCAGATACCGATTTCTTTCAGCACCTCTCTTTCAAAGGGTACTACGGAACCGTCACCTTTGGGACCGATGTTCAGCAGGAAGTTTCCGCCATGGGAAACTACATTGATCAGGCTGCGTAGTTTTTCCATCGCTTTGGTGTGAACGTCCCCCCTTTTCTGCCAGGAACGGTAGCTCCAGGTTTCATCGAACATGGAAGCTGCTGTTTGCCATGCGGTCTGCAAGGAGCCTTCGGGGTATGTGTTGTCTGCCATGACACTGAAGTCATACTGATCGTTGCCCAACCGGCCGCTTACCATACAGTCTGGTTGCAATCTGTGCACCAGTTGATACAGTTCCTTGCTTTGTTCAGGAGTGTTGGAACCCATGTCAAACCATAGTTCGGAGATGGGACCGTAGTTGGTCAACAGTTCGGTAACTTGGGCTTTGGTGAATTCATGATGCTGTGGGGTGATGAAATCACAGTTATGGCTGGAGATAGGATAGGCTTGTGGAAAATGCCAGTCTATCAGTGAGAAATAGATGCCGAAGTTGATTCCGCCACGTTTGCAAGCTTCCGCCATCTCTTTTATGAAGTCGCGCTTGCCGGGGGTGGCATCGTATGAATTATAGTCGGTGGTGGCTGTACGGAACATACAGAAACCGTCGTGATGCTTGGTGGTAATGATGATGGAGCGCATACCGGCTTCTTTGGCCAGTGACACGATAGCGTCTGCATCAAACAGGGTGGGATTGAAACGCAGGGCGGTATCTCCATACCAGTCACTGAAGATTCCCGCAAACGATTGGATTTGTTCACTGTATCCTCGGGTGACGGGGTTGCCTTCCCATACGCCTCCCAGTTCGGAATAAAGACCGAAGTGGATGAACATGGAATACTTGTTCTGATGCCATTTCTCAAATGCTTTTTCCGAGATTTGGGCTGTTGCACCCAGGCTTATGACACAAGCCATGATGAAGGTTAGTAATTTTTTCATGATTGTAATTAGTGGTTAACTGAATGAATATATTGCATAATTTCTGTTTGTTGGTCGGGATGGAACCACACGATGTCTTTGTCCCGTTTGAACCAGGTCATCTGTTTACGAGAGTAAATGCGGGAATTTTGCTTGATTTTCCCGATAGCGAATTCCAATGTCCATTCTCCGTCCAGATACTTGAACATTTCTTTGTATCCTACGGTATTGAGCGAGTTCAGATGCCGGAAAGGATATACCTGCCGGGCTTCTTCCAGCAAGCCGTCCTGCATCATGATGTCCACGCGGCGGTTGATGCGGTCATACAATTCTTCGCGGTCGCGGGTTAATCCTATTTTGATGATGCGGAAAGGGCGTTCCTTGTGAGTACGGGTACGGAAAGAAGTATAAGTTTTTCCGGTCATGTAGCATATTTCCAATGCATGTATTACTCGTTTGGGATTTTTCAAATCCACTATTTTGTAATACTCGGGGTCCAGCAGCCTTAGTTCGGCGCACAGAGTGTCCAGCCCTTCCTGTTCGTAACGTCGTAGCATCAGCTGGCGTGTTTCATTGTCTACAGTGGGGATATCATCTATGCCTTTGCAAATGGCATCTATATACATCATGGAACCTCCGGTCAGTATTACAGTGTCATGGTTTTGGTATAGGATTTCCAGTTGTGCCAGTACGTCTGCTTCGTATTGTGCGGCGCTGTAATAATCTGTTAGCTGTAATGTTCCGACAAAATAATGAGGAACACGCGCCAATTGCTCGGGGGTAGGGGCGGCAGTTCCTATCTTCAGGTCTGCATACAATTGGCGTGAGTCTGCCGAAACAATGGAAGTCCGGAAGTGTTCGGCAATGGAAAGGCTTAGTTCGGTCTTTCCTACACCGGTAGGGCCGATAAGGACGATAAGGGTGTCAGGCATGGTGTTTATAAAAAGAGAGGGGCGGACGTGTAACGTCCGCCCCCGTTAAGATTAATAGTTTTCTTGCTCATAAGGGTCCGGTGAGGAGGCACCGCCCATATCAAATCCTTCGGGATCAAAGTCTTCCATATCGAAGTCCTGGTCGCCGTAGAAATTCTCGTCTATATCCAGATTTCCGCTATTGCTTTTTGCCATCATTTCGTCAAAGTCGACGGTTTGTTTCGGGGCTTCTCCGGCTTTGCGCGAACACACTGCTTTGTCAAGGTCTTTGCCGGTGATGATTTCCGACAGTTCAATGAAAAACACTCGTTCTGCCAACGGATCGAATACATACAGCAATTTTTGCTTTTCGTCTTCCACCAAATCACTCAAGCGGGTTTCTCTCATGATGTAGCTGTCTTCTTCCGAACTGCTTCCCATATCTTCCAGTGTGATTTCCTGGTCTTTCTCCCAGTCGTCATCACAAATGAAGAAAGAGGTCATCTGGTCATCTTTATATCCTGCCGCTTTCAATATTGCTTCGTGCAAATCAAAGAAAGTTGCTTCCGAGTCTATCTTTATTTCTCTTATAAAATCATCGACTTCATCAGAGATTAGTGTAAATCTGTAAATCATATATTTATACTGTATATACTATATAACTTTTTTTTCGTGCAGTAAAGTTATAAAAAACTTTGTTATCTGATGATACCTCTTTGAGAATTTTCTATGAAAGAAATAATATATTCTATTTCTTTGCTCATAGGTATTTCTTTGCGTACTTGTTCCAAGGCATCGGTAACGTTCATGCCATTTTGATAAATAATGCGATAGGTGTTGTGTATATTCTCTATTAGTTCATTAGAGAATCCGCGGCGGCGGAGTCCTACGATATTGATTCCTGCGTAGGCAATGGGTTCGCGCCCTGCTATAATATAAGGAGGAATGTCCTTGCTGAAACGTGAACCGCCCTGTACCATTACATAACCGCCTACCCGGCAGAATTGGTGCATCAATACGGCGCCGCTGATAATGGCGTTATCATCAATGATAATTTCACCTGCCATCTTGGTGGCATTGCCTATGATGCAACCGCTGCCTATGATGGCATCATGTGCTACGTGTACTCCTTCCATCAACAGGTTGTTACTGCCCACTATGGTTTTGCCTTTAGCCGCTGTACCACGATTGATGGTTACATTCTCGCGAATGGTGTTGTTATCACCTATTTCGGCAGTCGTTTCTTCACCGCGGAATTTCAAATCCTGGGGAATAGCGCCTATAACAGCTCCCGGAAAAATGGTGTTGCCGTTCCCTATGCGTGAGCCATACAGTATATTGGCGTTAGGCATGATTGTGTTGTTATCACCGATAACTACATTCTTGTCGATAAACACAAAAGGACCGATTTCTACATTCTCACCAATTTTTGCTTCGGGATGTATATATGCTAATGGACTAATCATGTTGTTTTTTTAGTGGTTATTTATTTTTTACTATTTGTGCCATAAACTCGGCTTCGCAGACTACTTTCTCGCCTACAAACACATATCCTTTCATTGTGGAGATGCCCCGGCGGATAGGAGCCAACAATTCAACACGGAACAATAAAGTGTCTCCCGGCACTACTTTCTGGCGGAATTTCACACCGTCTATTTTCATGAAGTAGGTGGAGTATCTTTCGGGTTCGTCCACTGAATTAAGAACAAGCAGACCACCGCATTGTGCCATGGCTTCTACTTGAAGCACACCCGGCATGACAGGTTCCTGTGGGAAGTGTCCCTGGAAGAAGGGTTCGTTGGCGGTTACGTTTTTCACACCGACAATGTGGTTGGCGCCAATGGCAACGACTTTGTCCACTAGCTGGAAAGGATAACGGTGCGGAAGCAGTTCGCGGATGCGGTTGACATCCATGATGGGAGCTTCGTTGCAGTTATAGGACGGAGCCTGTATTTCGTGAAGTTTGATTTCTTTGCGTATCTGGCGGGCAAATTTGTTGTTGATGGTATGCCCCGGACGGGTGGCGATGATGCGTCCCTTGATGGGTTTGCCTATCAGTGCCAGGTCGCCGATGATATCCAGCAGTTTGTGGCGGGCCGGTTCGTTGTCCCATACCAAGGGAACATGGTTGATGTAGCCCAGTTTGGTGGCGTCCATGTGGGGAACCCCCATGACGTCTGCCAGCTTGTCGTAGTTTTCCTGGCTCATCTCTTTTTCGTAGATTACGATGGCGTTGTCCAGATCGCCTCCCTTGATCAGTCCGGCACCCAGCAATGGTTCTATTTCGCGGACGAATACAAAGGTACGCGCGGAAGCTACCTCGGTGGGGAATTTAGCCATGTCTTCCAGTGTGGCGAACTGATTGGACAGTATTTTAGACTGATAAGAGATCAGTGCATTCACACTGAAATTTTCGTCCGGAAGAACAATGATGGAAGATCCGGTTTCCTCGTCCCTGAATTCGATTTTTGATTTTATGATATAGTAATCCTTGACAGCATTCTGTTCTTCGATTCCTACACGCTGTATATTTTCTACATACGCTTTGGCACTGCCGTCCAGAATAGGGAATTCGGGACCGCTTACCTGAATCAGGCAGTTGTCTATACCAGCTGCATAAAGAGCTGCCAAAGCATGTTCTACTGTACTTACTTTTATTCCGTTTTTCATCAGCACAGTGCCGCGGGTAGTATCACCTACGTTTTCTGCTACGGCATCAATTATTGGTTGTCCTTCAAGATCAATTCGTTGGATTTTATACCCGTGGTTGTCCGGTGCAGGATTGAATGTCACCGTCAAGTTTACTCCGGTGTGAAGGCCTTTTCCATTTAAAGAAAAACTGCCTTTTAATGTCTTCTGTTTCAACATGGGGTTTATTTATTTAGTTGTTTTTTTAATTCTTCTATTTCTTTCTGCATGGCGTTCAGTGTGGTGTAAATTTCGGGCAGTTTTTTGTATACGGCCGATGATTTCATGAAATTCTTGGCATCGATGGCCGGAGTGCCTAGAATTTGCTCGTTGGATTTCACGTTACCGGGAACGCCTGCTTGTGCGCCGATACCTACCTTGTCACCTATCTTAATATGTCCGGCTAGTCCTACCTGTCCGCCAAACATGCACCATTCGCCTACTTTGGTGGAACCGGCAATACCCACCTGTGATGCCATGACAGTGTGGCTTCCTACTTCCACATTGTGTGCTATCTGGATCAGGTTATCCAGTTTCACTCCTTTATGTACAATGGTGGCGCCCATGGTGGCACGATCTACGCAGGTATTAGCACCAATCTCCACATTATCTTCTATGATGGCAATACCTATTTGTGGAATTTTTTCGTACCCTTCGGGAGAAGGTGCGAATCCGAATCCATCAGCACCGATTACGCAGCCTGCATGCAGGGTACAGTGGTTTCCTACCAAGCAGTCGTGATAGATGGTGGCATGTGGATAAAGTGTACAATTATTACCTACTTTGGCATGGCTTCCTACAGTAGCGTGCGGGTGGAGGGAAGTGTTGTCACCAATCTCAGCACCATCGCCTACGCAGGCAAACGGAGCGATATATACATCCTTCCCCAACTTCGCAGTGGGGGCAACGTATGCCAGCGGATCTATACCAGTCTTTTTAGGTTTGCTCATTTCATAGAGGGTCAGTAGTTTAGCCAGACTTTCGTAGGCGTTGTCTACCTTGATTAAGGTAGCTTTTACTTCTTGCTCGGGAACGAAATCTTTGTTTACCAACACAATGGTAGACTGAGTATCGTAAATGTAATGAGTATACTTAGGATTTGAAAGAAAAGAAATCGCTCCCGGCACGCCTTCCTCTATTTTAGCAAAAGTATGCACAGTTGCGTTTTCATCGCCAACAATAATTCCCTGGATGTATTCCGCAATTTGTTTAGCTGAGAACTCCATAATACTGTTTTAATTCTTTATGTTCTAAATGTTTCTGTTTTATTACTTGCGCGTTACATATCTGTGTAACCACACTATTAATTATGCAAATTACGCATTTTTTTTTTATATATCCGTACAATTCGCTAATTATTTAATGTCCGTCGTTTTCGGAACGCAGGTAACATATATAATATTTTTTGACTTTTCGGGAGAGAAGAGAGATGTTGAGCATATCCGAAGCCTTGGCTATATCGCGGGTGCTTCCATCTTTATAGATGATTTCAATACTGTCATCCTCCTTTTTATACATATTGTTTTCTATACTGGATATGGATAGGAAGTATTTTGCTTCTTTCTTGTTGATATTCAGTCTCTTACTTATTCTTGAAAGAATTTCTTCTTTTCGTGCTTTTGTGATGGAAGAGGAGGTTACCTCTACTTTGAATAGTTTCCTGTTAATCATTCCACGACTCAGAGTGGACAATACCACATCGCTGTGATTGCTCCAAACTTTCAGTGCAGTCCATATGTCATTATCATCTAATTGAATAAAATTTTCAATACAATCCGGGCTGTTATAAAATTCTTTTTTATCAATAGGATGGTATAAAAAGAATCTTAAAGCGGGTGAGGCGAACAGCTCTACGCCACGTAAGGCTAATTCCTTTGCTCGTGTCAGAGTGTTGACCAGCATTTTTTCACTGGCAACGGAGGTCTTGTGCAGATATACCTGCCAGTACATCAGGCGGCGGGACATCAGGAAGTTTTCGATGGAGTAAATGCCTTTGGATTCTACTACCAGGTGATCGTCTTTTACATCAAGCATTTTGATGATGCGGGCGGACCCGATATTGCCTTCGGATACACCGGTATAAGATCGGAAGAGCGTCGTGTAGGGAAAGAGTGTAGATCTCGGTGGTCGCCGTATCATTAAAAAAAAAAGAAATTTCTTGGGATATTCATCTTTGAATATCTGTATGGCAAGATTGAGTTGACCTTTCATGTCCTTGTTCATTCGTTCCATCAGCATCAAGGAGATTTCTTCATGTGAAACGCCTCCTGCCAATGTGTTTTCCAGCACATGGGAGAAGGGACCGTGTCCGATGTCGTGTAACAGGATGGCAGCTTGTACGGCTTCCGCTTCGCTGTCAAAGATGAAGTTACCTTTGGCGGTAAGGTGCTTGATCGTTTCGCTCATTAAGTGGAAAGCGCCTAATGAGTGTTGGAAACGGGTATGTTGTGCTCCCGGATATACGGCAGAGGACAGGCCCAGTTGCTTGATGCGGGTAAGACGTTGCAGCAATGGGTGACATACAATGTCATATAGTAACCCCTTCGGGATGTTGATAAACCCGAAGACGGGGTCATTTATAATTTTTCGGTCACTCATGGGGAATAATTATTCAGTGTGCTGATATGCTTAAACCAATGTATTACGCTATGTATCTACCTGGTAATTTGCATATTAGCACATTGTTTTATTGGCACATTATTTTCTCCATCTGTGCCTGGACTTTCTGAGCTTCTTGTCCTGCTACAGTCGCAAAATTCTCAGTTTTATCCGCATAGATAATGGCACGGCTTGAATTAACAATAAGTCCACAGGTACTATTCATGCCATATTTGCAGACTTCCTCTAGAGAACCTCCTTGTGCGCCGATTCCAGGTACAAGCAGGAAGTGGTTGGGAACAATTTTACGGATGTCTTCGAAAGCGCGTCCTTGTGTGGCACCTACTACGTACATCATGTTTTCATCGTTGGCCCATTCTTGTGATTTGCGCAATACTTTTTCGAAAAGGCGTTCGCCGTTGGTGTCCTCGGTCAGCTGGAAGTCGTGGGAACCCTTGTTGCTGGTAAGCGCTAGCAGGATTACCCATTTGCCTTCGTAACTCAGGAAGGGAGTCACGCTGTCTTCACCCATGTAAGGAGCTACGGTGACTGAGTCAATGTCCAGCTCTTCAAAGAATGTGCGGGCATACATGGCCGAAGTGTTTCCGATATCGCCACGTTTTGCATCGGCAATGATGAATTGGTCGGGATAGTTTTCCTTGATGTAGGATACAGTCTTTTCGAAAGCGATCCATCCTTTTACGCCCATGCTTTCATAAAAGGCCAGATTGGGTTTATAGGCGATGCAATAAGGGGCGGTAGCGTCAATGATGGCTTTGTTGAAAGCGAAGATAGGATCTTCTTCTTTTAACAGATGTTCGGGGATCTTCTTTATGTCGGTGTCCAGTCCTACACAGAGGAATGATTTTTTCTTTTGGATATTTTCAAATAATTGTTGCTTGTTCATTGCTATGTTTACAGTTTATGGTTTACGATATTTAAATTATAATTCGCTCTCTTTCAAACGTTCGGCATTCTCGGCTACAGTCAAATGGTCAATGCAGTCTTGAATGTCGCCATCCATAAAGGCGGCCAAATTGTAAATGGTATAGTTGATGCGGTGGTCGGTGATACGTCCTTGCGGATAATTGTAGGTACGTATTTTTGCCGATCGGTCTCCGGTAGATACCATTGTTTTTCGTTTGCTGGCAATGTCGTCAATGTACTTTTGGTGTTCTTTATCATATATAAAGGTACGCAGGCGAGAAAGGGCTCGTTCTTTATTCTTCGGCTGGTCACGGGTTTCGGTACATTCTATCAGGATTTCCTCTACTATTCCGGTGTTGGGGTTCTTCCAGTTGTAGCGCAGGCGTACTCCGGATTCCACCTTATTTACGTTCTGTCCGCCGGCACCACCGCTTCGGAAAGTGTCCCATTTGATTTCCCCTTCGTTAATTTCCACATCAAAAGGCTCGGCTTCGGGTAAAACGGCGACTGATGCGGCTGAAGTATGTACACGTCCTTGGGTTTCGGTGGCTGGTACACGTTGCACACGATGTACGCCCGATTCATATTTCAGAGTGCCATATACTTTATCTCCGGTTACGGAGCAGATAATTTCCTTAAAACCTCCTGCTGCTCCTTCATTGGCGCTGGATACTTCCAGTCTCCAACCTTTTGTCTCGCAGTATTTGGAGTACATACGGAACAAGTCGCCTGCAAAAATGGCGGCTTCATCACCTCCCGTACCACCGCGTATCTCCAGAATGGCATTTCGGTCATCTTGCGGATCCGCAGGAACGAGTAACAGTTTGATTTCCTCTTCCAGTTCTGGGATGCGGACTTCGCAGAGATTTGCCTCTTCGCGTGCCATCTCTTTCATCTCCGGGTCGGATTCGTTAGTCATGATTTGTTTGGCCTCTTCCAGTCCATTCAGGCATTGTATATATTCTCTACGGGCTTTCATGATGTCATTCAAGTCCTTGTATTCCTTGGTGAGCTTGACATAACGTTTTTGGTCAGCTATGACATTAGGGTCTGTAATGAGGGTGGAAACTTCCTCAAAGCGAGCCACTAACCCGTCTAATTTCTCAAGTAATGTATTATTGTTTTCTGCCATTCTTTTCTAAACATTTATTTGCGACATACCAAGTGAGTAATATCCACCCAAGTATGGCAAGTACTTTTCTTACTGTATATAGTATGTCATGCCAAGTTGTTTCATGACCCCATGCGGTAGAGATGAAATACAACTCGCGTATTGTATCAATCGTAACTAATGAGCATATTATTGCTCCTATGCCATAAAAAAATCTTTTTTTCAATGTAGCAGGCTTGGAAGTGTTATTATAATATTGCTTGTCAGTATTTGAATTCTCCAAACTCACTTTTGATAATTAGCTCCTTCTTGTCACTTTCTTCTATACGTCCCACGATCTTCGCGTCAATATTGAATGACTTGCTGATGGCGATCACCTCTTCGGCATGTTCGGGTGAGAGGTAAACTTCCAGGCGGTGGCCCATATTAAATACTTTGTACATTTCTTCCCAATCGGTGCCGCTTTGTTCCTTGATGGTTTTGAACAGAGGGGGAACGGGGAACAGGTTGTCCTTTACTACACGGCAATTGTTTCCTACAAAGTGCAGGACTTTGGTTTGAGCACCGCCTGAGCAGTGAACCATTCCGTGAATTTCAGGTCGGAGCGCATCCAGTAATTTCTTCACTACCGGAGCATAGGTACGGGTAGGTGAGAGTACCAGCTTTCCTGCATCCAGCGGACTTCCTTCCACAGCATCGGTCAGCTTCAAATTGCCACTGTACACTAGTTCTTCGGGTACTGCCTTGTCATAGCTTTCGGGATACTTCTCGGCCAGGTATTTTGCGAACACGTCGTGGCGGGCACTGGTGAGTCCGTTGCTGCCCATGCCTCCGTTGTATTCTTTTTCATAAGTAGCCTGTCCGTAAGATGCCAGACCTATGATGACGTCACCCGGGCGAATATTGGCATTGTTAATGACATCGGTACGTTTCATGCGGCATGTTACGGTAGAATCTACGATGATGGTACGAACCAAGTCACCTACATCAGCAGTCTCGCCTCCGGTAGCGTATACGCCTACACCCATTTCGCGAAGTTCGGCCAACAGTTCATCCGTTCCGTTGATGATAGCGGAAATGACTTCACCCGGAACGAGTAGCTTATTACGGCCGATAGTTGATGAAACCAGAATATTATCTACTGCACCTACACACAACAAGTCATCGATGTTCATAATCAGTGCATCTTGTGCAATGCCTTTCCATACGCTTAAATCGCCGGTTTCTTTCCAATACAAATAAGCCAGTGATGATTTGGTACCTGCACCGTCAGCGTGCATAATGTTGCAATATTCAGGATCTCCGCCTAGAATATCGGGGATGATTTTACAAAAAGCTTGCGGAAAAATACCTTTGTCAATGTTCTTAATGGCGTTGTGCACATCTTCCTTGGATGCTGACACACCGCGCTGCATGTATCGTTGATTGCTCATGAGTTATATATTTTATTCAATTGAATGTGCAAAAATAGTTATTATTTTGCTTATAGCCTTGAGTTTTATGAAAATAAAAGAGGAGAAGGGATTTATTCTGTTCCCATATTATTGCCGTTCCTGTTTTAGATTTATTGCTATGCTCTTATTTTTTAGCCGGGTAAATTTAATATGTATATCGAACTGGCATTAATATCATACATTATTTATATATTACAATGCCTTGTCAATATAGCGCTATAAAGAAAGACGCATAGTACAAACCATCCCCCATCAATATCAAAGATCTTAAAGACTATAAAAGAAAACACGGCCTAATTTAACGTGAAATATAAAATTTCCCCGTCACCTCATCGTCTTCATTACCAGTATGTTCCGGTGTGAAAATATCTGTAAAGGCCCCGAAACGGTTGGTAATCGGCGGTCAATGTACCACATTGCGTCCACCATACCCATAGCGGCAAAACTCCAACAGATGTACCTTGCCGGCAGTATGTTACCATGAAAACAGCCTTATGGCTTTATTGCTTCACCTGTGTGAAGCGGCAGTTTCACACAGGTGACAACGGCTATTCACCCGAATGACAGGGCCTGTTCATCTGGGTGATGGTACAGATAGTGCACTCTTCTTGCACGGATACTGCCGTAAATATACCAGGATTACGTATCCAATATGACAACCGGCATCTGACAAGCTGGCTTCTACAAGGAAAAACGAAAAAAACACTTTGTGGGGATATAGAAAATTCTGTCACTGCATGTCGTTGTATATCAGCACAATACGGTGGCGGAACAAAAACATTGCAGTGCGGAAACAAAAAATAACAGTACGTAAAGTTTTATCAGATTATAACTTAACGACAAAGATGGATATGCCCGGCAGACAAACTTTTTGAGAGCCGGGCATCTGCAACGACATAATGTGTCATGCCAAAGAAGCAGTTTGCATTTTTTATTTTAGATTTTCATCAGTTTGATGCAACCGATTGAAGAATAAACTTTTAGCGTAGTATTTGAGAAACAGATGTAACGATTTAGCAACCGTGCGAATATCAGCGATTTGCGGTGCTATGCTGTCAAATAACTCTTTGCATTTATAAAGTTAATAAAATTATTCGGGGAATAATGCTTACTATCAAAAAAACTGTATCCTATCTTTGTAGATAGTCCATATAAAAAGAATGCAACCTCACAAATTATAGCTATCTTTGTGATTGAAACTCAATGCATCAATTACAATGGCAAAAATTACCGTTCAAAATACAGATATTAGCGTTGTCAAATACAATGAAGAAGACTATATCAGCCTTACAGACATGGCAAGAAGCCAACTGCAAGATGAGCATGGAAACATTTTTGCTAAAATGAATACTTCTGCCTTTATCGTAGAAGATAAAATTCATGCAATATATGAAAATGGGAAATTGTACTTTCAAAGTTATACAATTGCAAATCAAATATTTTCGCTAATAGATTTTGTTACAGAAGCCACAAATACAGAAATTGAATTATTTGGCGAAATAAAAGGTATAGATGTAAATGCAGAGAATATAAAACATATCGCAAACATAAAAACTCGTCGACTCATAAAATTATTATCTAGCACAAACAACATTGCTACTTTTATGCGAAAGACGTTTCGAACGAAAACAAGTCTTTTAAAGAAATATGGAATCAATGCACAAATTAATGGGAACAATGAGTTAGTGTTACCGACCAATAATGTTGTTGAGCTAAATCGTACTTTAGAATTTCTTAATGAAGATATATTTAGAGGTATCATCACTGATAGCCTTTATCGTTCAAATTCCAAGAAAAAAGACAATCGCTAATCATGAGTGAGAATAACAAAATAATACTCTATCAAGACGATAATGAGATAATACGTGTGTCTGTTCGCTTTTCCGATGAAGATTTGTGGCTGACACAGAATCAGTTGGCGGAAATATATTGTACTACACAACAGAATATCAGCCAACATGTAGATAACATCTATAAAGACGGAGAATTATTCACAGAAGCAACTAACAAGAAATTCTTGTTAGTTCGTCAGGAAGGCAATCGTCAGGTGAGACGTAACATTGACCATTACAATCTTGACATGGTTATCGCCTTGGGCTATCGTGTGCAATCTCAGGTTGCAACCCGTTTTCGCCGTTGGGCGACTCAACGGCTTCATGAATATATCCAAAAGGGATTTGCTATGGATGATGAGCGGTTGAAGCAAGGGGGTAATCGTTACTTCCGTGAGTTGCTGCAACGCATCAGGGATATTCGTAGTAGTGAACGTAACTTCTATCAACAGGTTACGGACATATATGCCACAGCCACGGACTATGACCCACGGGACGAGATGACAAAGATGTTTTTTGCCACCGTGCAAAACAAGCTCCATTATGCCGTTCACGAAAATACGGCAGCGGAAGTTATCTATAATCGTGTGGATAATGAGAAGCCGTTTGTGGGTATGACGAACTTCAAAGGCAACTATGTGACTAAGGATGATGTGAAGATTGCCAAGAACTATTTGTCAGAAATAGAACTCCAGCGTTTGAATCTGCTTGTTTCCGGTTTCTTGGACTTTGCCGAGTTCCAGGCATTGGAAATGAATCCCATGACCATGAAAGATTGGATAGAGGCATTGGATAATCAGATTATTGCCCATAAACGAAAGGTTTTGATTGATAAGGGACGTATTTCACATAAACAGGCGATTGAAAAGGCAGAAAAGGAATTCGCCATCTATCGCAAACGCGAAATGGATTTGCTTGAAAGTGATTTTGATAAAGAAATCAAAAGATTAAAGGACAAGAATGATAATAATCCAAACTAATCCACTACCTTTGCATTTGAAGTCAGCGTTCTTTGGGTTTAACAAGGCAGAATACAGAACTTCGCTCGTTTCTAAATCGTTACCTATCAAGAAGCCAATCTTTGCAACCCATTCAATTTGAGCGATAAAGACAATGCACAATGTCTTGCCACGTGGTAGGTCAAACAAACCTTGAAACCGCATTGTATGCCTATATCTTTGAGTATTTTGTTACAACTTCCGCGTCCACCGTGATACAACACATCAGAGGCAGGTTGCCGTTGGGTTTGGCACTGCCTTTCTTCACGTAGAATAACACTTTGAATGTACTTCGCTACGCTTTGCCCAAATTTACTTTTTGCTATGTGTTTATTTTACGATTGTTCCGACAAAGGTTTGTGCTCCTGCATTATTCAAGATATATACTGTATAGAATCCGCCGGGTAATGAGGCTATGGACATTTGGGGTGCATAAACAAAATATTTTATTTCTTCACCGGTAGCAGTAAATATTTTCACTGTCTTTGCCTCTTTTATTTCAGGCAGGGTGAGAATATCTCCGTCATTTAGTAAAGGTATGTCCGTTTCTGAAATTGCATTCAGTTCCAAGGGAGCACTTTCGTTTCCAAAACGGTCGGCAGCTGTTACGGCAAAATAACGTTTTTGTCGCCAAGGTGAAATAGGGGTATATTCGTATTCCGTATGGGTGAGATAGGTTTCCAGTAAGTTTCCGGCATCTGTGATATCTACCGGATAGGTATCCGAGGCATAAAGATGATAGGTGACAAGACCTCCGTTGTTATCTGTGGAAATCTGCCAGCTCATGTGCATTTTGCCGTCCGGCAACAGTTGCAGGGAAGGCATGGCCGGAGTGGATGGGGGGATGCTGTCCATCCAGGTCATTGGGGGAATCAATGCCGGAGTGGTATAGAAATTCTCTTGGAGTTCGTCCCAAATGCCTTTGGTGTTGTTCAATAGAAAACGATTGCGGAAGTAGGCTTGTCCGTTTAGTTTTATCTGACGGGTGAAATGAAGTTGGCGGACTATTTCGTCCAACGGCCAATTTTGTTCGTCGGGAGAGAGGAAATAAATGCCCAAACCTGGTACTATCCAGCGGTTACCGCAATTCTCTTTCCAATCCAATGCAAAAGGATAGAAATTATTTCCCTGAAAATACATCATCGGGAACAACGCATCATGAATACCTTCTTTTAGCCATTTCTGAGCATCTTGGTAAACTACATGATAAGCGTTCCATCCACGGGAGGGATATCGGTTGGTATCTCGGTATTTGCCAATAGGGGAACTGCTGACTTTCACCCAGGGTTTGATAGTCTTGATGTCGGTATAGAGCCTATGCACAATATCTGTGATATTATCACGCCGCCATTGTTTCAACTCCTTACCTTTGCCGTATTTCCGGTAGGTGTCCTTGTCGGGAAAGTTGTCGGCTTGCTCAGGGTAGCGGATGTAATCGAAATGAATGCCGTCTATATCATAACGGGAAGTTATTTCTTTTACGATGCATGACAGATATTCTTTGGTTCCCGGATTTCCCGGGTCCAAGTACCAGTTACCTTTATAAAGTTTGCAAATAGTCCGGTTTTTCCGTACTACGGAGCTACGTCCTTGCAATTGTACTTGACGGGTGTTTCCGGCAGGAATCGTAACAATCCATGCATGTAGTTCCATGCCGCGTTTGTGGCATTCTCCGATGGCGAAAGCCAAAGGGTCATATCCGGGATTCCCTCCTGTGCTACCTGTCAGTGATTCGGCGAAAGTTTCTATGGCGGAAGGATAAATCATATCTCCGCGCAGACGGGTTTGCAACAATACCGTATTGAAATTGGCGGCTTTCAGGCGATCCAGTATATCACATAATTCTTTTTGCTGACGCCGGATGCCTGATGCGTTTACTGCCTTGTTACGAGGCCAGTCCATTCCTCCGAGCGTAGTGATCCAGGTGGCACGGATTTCATATTTAGGTTGTGAGAAAACGGGTGATAAACTCACTATGACTAGTAATAAAGTTATAAAGAATGTTCGCATTTACTTTAATTTTAGGGCAAAGATACGAAGTAATCAATTAATTCGTTACTTTTGCCCCAACAAAACAAAAAATAGGATATGATAACCTTTATTATTGCATTATTGGTTCTTGTAGGCGGATACTTTTTGTATGGAAGTTATGTGGAACGTGTGTTCGGTCCTGACAAGATAAGGAAGACACCTGCCCTGACCATGGCGGATGGTGTTGACTTTATTCCACTTCCTACTTGGAAGATTTTCATGATTCAATTTTTGAATATAGCCGGCTTAGGACCTATTTTCGGTGCTATAATGGGAGCGAAGTTTGGTACGGCGTCTTATTTGTGGATTGTTTTAGGTACCATTTTTGCCGGGGCGGTACACGATTATTTGTCCGGAATGCTTTCCATTCGGCATGATGGCGAGAGTTTGCCGGAAATTATCGGTCGTTACTTGGGCCTTCCCACAAAGCAGTTGATGCGCGGTTTTACGGTTGTGCTGATGATATTAGTCGGAGCGGTTTTTGTGGCAGGACCTGCCGGATTGCTTGCCAAACTTACTCCGGAGTATATGGATGTTACTTTTTGGATTATAGTCGTATTTGTCTATTATATGTTGGCTACATTGTTGCCGGTAGATAAGATTATAGGAAAAATATATCCGTTGTTTGCCATTGCTTTATTGTTTATGGCGGTGGGGATTTTGGTGATGTTGTTATGGAATCATCCGGCATTGCCCGAAATTACGGACGGGCTGCATAATACCCACCCTGCCGGATTACCAATTTTTCCTATCATGTTTGTTTCTATTGCTTGTGGGGCAATCAGTGGCTTTCATGCCACACAATCTCCGTTGATGGCACGTTGTATGAAGAATGAGAAGTATGGCCGTCCTATTTTTTATGGAGCGATGGTGACCGAAGGGATCGTGGCATTGATTTGGGCTGCTGCCGCTACTTGTTTTTTTCATCAAAATGGTATGGAGGAGAGTAATGCTTCGATTATTGTGGACAGCATAACCAAGGAATGGTTGGGTACGATAGGAGGTTTATTGGCTGTATTGGGGGTAATTGCCGCTCCTATTACCAGTGGAGATACCGCTTTACGTTCAGCTCGTTTGATTGTTGCCGATTTTATGCATTTGGAACAAAAAAGTATAGCGAAACGTTTATTGATTTGTATTCCTATTTTTGCGGTAACTATCGGTATATTGTTGTACAGTCAGCGTGATGCGGCAGGATTTGATATGATATGGCGTTATTTTGCCTGGTGTAATCAGGCTTTGTCTGTGTTTACTTTGTGGGCGGTCACTGTTTTTCTGGTACGTGCGAAAAAGAATTATTATATTACCTTGTTTCCTGCCTTGTTTATGACGGCTGTATGTTCTACTTATATTTGCATTGCTCCCGAAGGATTGGCACTTTCTGATTATGTATCTTATATAATCGGTGGTCTTTGCACGTTGGTAGCCGCTATAGGGTTTGTAAGTTGGTATAGGAAACAAAACAGCATAGTTTATGAAAAAATATAGAAAATCGATTTGGTTGCCTGTCGCTTTGTTGGTTTATACTACAGCGATGGCCGTTTATTTTATTCCGCGTAATACGGAAATAAGTGATACGGAAAAGTATCTCACAGTAGGTTTATCCTATATGATAATAGCGTTGTTATGGATTGTCCTTCGTAAGAAAGAAAAGGCGGAGGAAAGACGTGAACGTGATTTGGAAAATAAAAAATAACTATTAAACGACAACATTATGAAGAAAATTTTAGTCAGCTTGATGCTGTTGGTAATGACTGCACTGAGTGCACATGCTCAATTTGAGAAGGAGGTATGGTATGTGAATGCTTCATTGACAGGGCTTGACCTATCTCATAGCAAGAATGAGGGTACAAATTTTGGTTTCGCTTTGACCGGTGGTGCGTTTGTAGCCGATAATGTGGCTGTATTGCTGAATTTTAAGGGCAATTATGTAGAACATGGAATGGATGAAACCAGTATTGGTGCACAAGGACGTTATTATTTTTCCAGTTGCGGTATTTATGGAGGATTGGGAATGGCGTATAAGCACCTTTCTTGTGTAGGATTTAAAAAGAATCTGGTTTGTTTGACACCGGAAGTCGGATATGCTTTTTTCTTGGGCAGAAATGTGACTATTGAGCCGTCTGTATATTATGACTTGAGTTTTAGTGATATTTCAGAATTTAGTAAATTAGGCTTCAAGATAGGGTTCGGAGTTTACTTCTGATTGATGTAATTCCACCACAGATTACGCAGATTATTGAATGGGAGAATTCATTGAAATTCAATCTATGTAAATCTGTATAATCTGTGGTGGAAAAACTTTTTATGTGAGATTAATGCGCATAGAGATGCGTGAACGGAATTTCTTTACCATCACTACCTGTTACTTTTAATTTCAGTTGTCCTCCGTTTTGGTCGAAATAACGTAATTCCATTGGATGATATCCTTTCGCCAATGCCTTTTGTCCCACTATTTCTTTAGGTCCGTGAGGTCCGTCATTGTCTACTATCTGTTCACTGTCTATGGTCAATGTACTACCATCGTCGGACAGGAGTGCAAAAGTGTAGATATCGTCTTGAGGAGCATTGAAATATCCTTTGATAATCAGTCCGATATTTCCTTTTACTTTTTTAGGAATCATAACGTCTTCCACTGGATAAGTACCATTGACCGGAGCTTTTTCTATTTCACTGCATTTATTTCCTTTAAATTCGTGCCATGTAGCTTTCAAACCCGGATTGGAAGGAGCGGCAGTTACAGAGGGGGTATATTCACTTTTGATGAAACGTGTCTTGGCTATGTCACCTTTCTTTCCATTAGGGCGGAAGGTGCAGAAAGTAAAGTCTGTGGTTTCAGTCGCTTTGATGGGACCTTCATATACGGGAGATTGTAAAGTAGGAGTACTGCCATCAGTGGTATAGTGAATTTCCGCAGTGGGGTCAAGGCAAGTTACATTAATGGTTCCTTCACCGATAAAGGCGTTGACGGCATTAAAGCCTTCCAAATCGGGTATACGGTAATTGATACCCATGATATTGAGACGTTCAAACTGATCAGACAGGCGTTGTTTGAAGGCATTCCAGTCTTTTTGCTCCGGTTTGCTCCAACCTAATTCGGCAATAGCCAGCAAACGTGGAATGGCCATATATTGCATACGTGCGTTGGAAGGAATCCATTCGCACCAAATATTTCCCTGCACTCCTAAAATCAGCGACTGCTGCTCGGGAGTCAGGTTGTCTGTCGTATCCAGATTATAAATGCTTGCCATAGAATTCTTGTCTTCTGCATAATCCAAATAAAATTGTCCGTTAGGAGTGAAAATGACAGGGTTGCCTTGTGCCGTTGCCTTGGTCGCTGCATCTTTTACCCAGCTGCGCCACCACATTACGGTAGCTGTTTTAGACAATCCGCCTTCAATGATTTCATCCCAGCCTATCATTTCTTTGCCTTTCCCGTTAAAGAATCTCTCCATGTCATGAATGAACCATGATTGCAGTTCTTCTTCGGTTTTCAGATTATTGTCATGCATACGTTTCTGGCAGTCCGGACATTTTTTCCAATTGGTTTTTTCTACTTCGTCACCTCCTATATGTACATACTTATAGGGGAAAAGGGCTATCAGTTCTGCATAAACATTCTTGCAGAACTCCAATGCAGAGTCTTTCCCCGGACAAACAGGTGAGGAGAAGACACTTCCCCAACCGGTTTCGTTAAAACAGGAAACACCTTCATAGTTACTCACAGCTGCCAGCATGTGTCCCGGCATATCAATTTCGGGAATAATATCTATGCCTCGTATTTTGGCGTATGCTATGACATCCTTGATATCTTCCTGAGTGTAGTAGCCTCCATATAGGGTGTCACCTTCTACGATGCGTATCTTGTCTTCGGGAATTGCCATATCCGGATTGTTATCAGTCTTTGACTGACGTATGCATTCGCGGTCATGGGAATTGAATTTGCGCCAGGCTCCTTTTTCCGTCAGTAAAGGATATTTCTTGATTTCGATACGCCATCCTTGGTCATCGGTAAGATGCCAGTGGAATTTATTCATCTTGTAAAGGGCCATGACATCCAGTAATTCTTTCACCTCATCTATTGTGTAGAAATGGCGGGATACGTCCAGCATGATGCCTCTCCATTCAAAGCGGGGGGCATCTTGAATGTTAACGGCCGGTATGGCCCAGTCTGTACCTTTAACAATTTCTTTAGATTCTATTTGCGGGGGAAACAGCTGTCTGAGGGATTCGATACCTGCAATGACACCTCCGTAAGAGTTACCTGTAATGTTGACCTTATCGCTCTCGGCTGTCAGGGTATAGGCACCTTCTTTTCCTTGAACATCCCCCAAGGCAAGGGTGATGGTTCCTTCGCCTTCTTTTACTTTAAGGTCGTAGCCTGTGGCACCGGAAAGCATATCGGCCAAATACTCGGCTGCGGGAATTAGTTCGGCGTCAATAACACCGATGGAGGTATTACTTTTCAATACAAAAGCACCGTTTGTTTCCTCCAGATGGTTGGTTATGGGTACAATGGATACCTCTTTTGTTACAGGGGGAGTACTGGTACATGCTCCCAACATCAATGTGCCTGCTAACATACAGGCGGTCATTAACTGCTTATGTGTACATTTGGTCATAGGATAATAAATTAGGTTATTGGACAAAGATAACAGAAATATTGGGAAAAACGATATTATTTGGCGGGATATTGGAAAGTAACCAGTACTCCTTTATGGTCTGTAGGCCATACGCCCAATGGTTCTATAAACTTGTCTTTAGATGTTTCCTGAACACGCTGTGCACGGACTATGGAATTTTTCGGACCGAAAATGGCGGCGTCTTTCACTTTCAACCCCTTTTCGGGATAATACCAAATGTAATCTATACGGTCGCGTTCATCTGCTTTGGGAGCCCAGGTTATTTTGTCGGCGGGCTTTGCCGGATTATCCGAAGGATAAGTGAAGCCGGGATAGTTTAATACATCTGGATAGAATTCTCGATAGGCGTCTTTCAATCCGGCTTCGTCTAACAGGACAGGAACTGTCCAGGGGATTACAAAGCCATGATGGTCATACAGGTCTTTGGTTTCTTCAGTCCAATCTTGATGTGAAGGTTCATTAAAATCTCCTCCTAAAATGATGGTGTAGCCGGCTGCACGATCTTTTTTTGCCTGTTCAATGAATAGTCTGATGGCGTCATCGCGTTGTGAGGCTACATTTCTCTTTAATACTTCTTCTACGGTAGTGGGGATAGGGATTTCTTCCCAAGTAGAGCCATCATATCCGCGTACATTATAATAGGCGTCATCCAAATAATCAAGATGAGCGGTGTAGACTGCTATTTTCTGTCCGTTCATATCGGCTGTAAGGCGATAGATACTGCCGTGGTCATTCTTTTCGGGAAAAACGGTTAATGAATCAGTGATGGGGTATCGGCTTAACAGACCTGTATCATAGGTATAGAAGGAGTAATAGGTTTCTCCTTTTTCCTTTAATGATTGCACTAGGCGGGCAGTGAAATTGGTGTTTTCGTAATTACGTACTTCGCTCAATGTGACGAAGTCCGGACGAAGACGGGCTATTTCATTCACAATAGCGTCGTAACCACCGGGAATTACAGTTCCTTCTTGCCAAATGTTCCATTGAAGAACGGTGAATTCTTTCTCTTTTTGTGAACATCCCAATAGGAAAGGGAACAGCAAGAGTAGTAAAAAAAGTTTTTTCATATTCTGTTGATTTATAAGGTTGTTAATTCAATTCTAAATTTACTCATATTTTCGTTTAGATTGACAATGCGGAAAACATTAAAACAGATTTTTAGTAAAATGATTCTGCAATCATACCACAAAATGCTAAACTTATAGAACGGAATAAATCACTTTTAAATTCCCATTTATCATCTAGTGGTATATTGCGTATAATCATATTTAATAATTTGTGTCAGTTTGGACAATCAACGGTGAATAAAAAATCAATCAGGAGAATCCATCGCCAGTTTTTCACGTAAAAACTGTCCCGTATAAGATGCCGCACATGCTGCAACCTCTTCCGGAGTGCCCGCAACTACCAGATTTCCTCCCATATTTCCTCCTTCGGGTCCTAGGTCAATCACATGGTCGGCACATTTTATCACATCCATATTATGCTCGATAATGATAATGGTATGTCCGCGGCTGATTAAGGCTTCAAATGCTTCCAGCAGTTTCTTGATATCATGAAAATGCAGACCTGTGGTTGGTTCATCGAATACAAAAATAGTGGGGTGTGCTTTCTCTATGCTCAGAAAATAAGCTAGTTTTACGCGTTGGTTCTCGCCGCCGGAAAGAGTGGAGGAGGCTTGTCCTAACTTTATATATCCCAATCCCACTTCTTGTAATGGAATTAGTTTCTTCACTATCTTTTTTTGATTGTATTCGGCAAAGAATTCAATGGCTTGATTCACTGTCATTTCCAGAATGTCATAGATGCTCTTGTCTTGGAATTTTATTTCCAGCGTGTCGCTCTTGAAACGTTTTCCATGACAAGACTCACATTCTAGTACCAAATCTGCCATAAATTGCATTTCAACGGTTACCGTACCGTCACCTTTGCATTCCTCACAGCGACCGCCTTCGGTATTGAATGAGAAATATCCGGCAGTATATCCCATTTGCTTGGCAAGAGGCTGTTCGGCAAAGAGTTTTCGTATTTCGTCGTATGCTTTTACATAGGTTACCGGATTGCTGCGTGATGATTTTCCGATAGGATTCTGGTCTACAAATTCAATATCTTTCACTAGCTGTACATCTCCTTCCAAAGAGATGAACTCACCCGGCCGTTCGCTAGCTTCACTATATTCGCGTTTCAATGCCTTGTAAAAGACATCACGTACCAACGTACTCTTCCCCGAACCGCTGACTCCCGTAACTACCGTCATTACATTCAGTGGAAATTTTACGTCAATGCCTTTAAGGTTGTTTTCACGCGCACCTTTTATTTCTATATAATTGTTCCACGGACGATGGCATCGGGGAATCTCTATGTTTTCTTCTCCCAACAAATAGCGCACCGTATAACTGTTACTGTTTCTTTGAAGATCGTTCATGTTGCCTTGATATACTATTTGTCCTCCTAAACGTCCTGCTTGAGGACCGATATCAATGATATAATCGGCAGCACGGATTATTTCTTCATCATGTTCTACCACTACTACGGTGTTTCCCAGCTCCTGTAACTGACGAAGTACTTTTATCAGCCGGTCGGTGTCACGGCTGTGTAATCCGATACTGGGCTCGTCCAGGATATAGAGTGAACCTACCAAGCTGCTGCCTAATGAGGTGGCTAGATTGATGCGCTGGCTTTCACCGCCGGAGAGCGAGTTGCTGAGACGGTTCAGTGTAAGATATCCCAAACCCACATCCATGAGGAAGTTGATGCGGTTGGTAATTTCCGTTAAGATCCGTTTGGCGATGGCTGTGTCATGTGCATCTAGTTCTAGAGTGCGGAAGAATTCTTTTAAGTCGTGAATAGGTAAGTCAACCAGTTGAGAGATGGATTTTCCACCTACTTTTACATAACCGGCTTCTTTTTTCAAGCGTGTTCCGTGGCAGACAGGACAAATAGTTTTTCCCCTGTATCGTGCCAGCATCACACGATATTGTATTTTATATTGGTTTTCTTCCAGCATTTTGAAGAAAGAATCTATACAGGCCTTATTTCTAGGTCCATGCCATAAATAATCTTTTTGTTCCTGTGTCAGTTCATAATAAGGGGCGAAGATGGGGAAATCGTGGGCGGGAGCTTCATGAATGAATTCCTGTAGCCATTCCCCCATCTTTTCACCACGCCAGCAAAGGACAGCTCCGTCATATACACTCAGAGCACGGTTTGGAATCACCAGATGTTCATCTATACCTATCACTTTACCGAAGCCTTCGCATTCGGGACAAGCGCCGAGAGGGGAATTGAATGAAAACATTTGGTCATTCGGTTCTTCGAATTTAATTCCGTCGGCCTCGAATTTAGTGCTGAAAGAGAACAGCTGCGTACTTCCGTCAGCAGAGTAGAAGCGGAGGAGGCAATTCCCGTCTCCCTCGTACATGGCCGTTTCGGCAGAATCGGTGAGGCGGCTGATACTGTCTTTGCTATCATCGGCTGTCATGCGATCTACCAGCAGATAGATGTTTTGTTTTTTATCTTCGGCAGCTGTTTGTTGCAGAAAATCTTCTATACGGACTATTTCACGGTTCACCTCTATACGGGTAAATCCTTGTTTCAAGTCCATTTCCAGTTGCTGGAGCAGTGTACGGCCTTCACGGGGCATCATAGGAGTGAGAACCGTGTATTTCGTTCCTTTAGGAAAGGAAAGCATACAGTTTACAATATCTTCAATGCTATGTTTTTTCACCAGTTGCCCGCTAATGGGGGAATAAGTCTTCCCCACGCGTGCATAGAGCAGTCGCAGATACTCATATATTTCGGTGGAAGTACCCACGGTGGAACGAGGATTGCGGCTGTTCACTTTTTGCTCTATGGCGATAGCGGGTGGTATACCTTTGATGAAATCACACTCAGGCTTGCTCATGCGGCCCAGAAATTGACGGGCGTATGATGACAGGCTTTCTACATAGCGTCGCTGACCTTCAGCGTATAATGTATCAAAAGCCAAGGATGATTTTCCGGAACCGGATAGTCCCGTGATGACGACCAGCTTGTTGCGTGGAATGTTTACATCGATGTTTTTGAGGTTGTTTACCTTTGCTCCTTTTATGGATATATAGTTACTTTCTGACATTCTTTATTGAATTTGGTTTAATATGCAAAGATAATTATAAGTTTTCTTATCTTTGCAAGCGTATTAAACAAGAATAACAAAATGAGAGCAAAAACTATTCTTCTTTTATTGATAGCACTACTTTTTACTTCTGTCGTCAGTGCTCAGACACGTTATCCTAAACGTGAGTTCCGCGGTGCATGGATTCAGTGTGTGAATGGACAGTTCCAGGGAATGCCGACAGAGAAGATACAGCGGCTGTTAATAAATCAACTAAACAGTCTGCAGGGCGCAGGCATTAATGCGATAATTTTTCAGGTACGTGCAGAAGCCGATGCCTTGTATAAATCTTCTTATGAGCCGTGGAGCCGCTTTCTTACAGGAGTGCAGGGCAGAGTGCCTTCACCTTACTGGGACCCGATGCAGTTCATGATTGATGAATGCCATAAGCGTGGAATGGAGTTCCATGCCTGGATTAACCCTTACCGTGCCAAGACAAAGGGAACTACTGCCTTATCACCCATTCATCCGTATAATAAGAATCCGGAACGTTTCGTGAATTATGCTGGTCAACTTTATTTTGATCCGGCTTTGCCCGAAAACCGTAAATACATTTGCAAGATTGTGCGCGATATTGTTACCCGTTATGATGTGGATGCCATTCATATGGATGATTATTTCTATCCTTATCCCAACCCGGGCGAAGATTTTCCTGATCATGTCAGTTTTGCGCAATATGGTCGCGGATACAGTAATAAAGCCGATTGGCGCCGTGACAACGTGAATGTGCTGATAAAGGAAATTCACGAAACTGTGCGCGAGTGTAAGCCGTGGGTGAAGTTCGGTGTTTCTCCTTTTGGTATCTACCGCAACAAGAAAAATGATCCGAATGGAAGTGATACACGCGGTCTTCAGAATTATGATGATTTGTATGCAGATGTGCTGATGTGGATTAATAATGGTTGGGTAGATTATAATATCCCTCAGATTTATTGGGAAATAGGTCATCCTGCTGCCGATTATGACAACTTGATACATTGGTGGGCAAAACATGCCGCTTCGCGTCCGTTATTTATCGGTCAGGATGTGATGCGTACGGTGAACAAGGCGGATGCCCGTAATCCGTTACAAAACCAGATGCCTGCCAAAATGAAGTTGCAACGGTCGCTTCCTACCGTGCAGGGAAGTTGTCAATGGTATGCTGCTGCAGTGGTGGATAATGCCGGCAATTACCGCACTATGCTGGAGAAGGAGTATCATCGTTATCCGGCTTTGATTCCTGAATCTCCTTTTATGGACGATAAGGCTCCAGGTAAAGTAAAGAAGGTGAAGATGGTATGGACGTATGAAGGTCCGGTACTCTTCTGGACAGCTCCGAAGGCAAAGGACGAGATGGACAAAGCTGTACAATATGTGGTTTATCGCTTTGATAAAAAAGAAAAAGTCAATTTGGATGATGCTTCCCATATTGTAGCCATTACCCGTGACCATTTTTATCCATTACCTTATAACGATGGAAAAACGAAGTACCAGTATGTAGTGACAGCGTTGGATCGTTTGCACAATGAGTCGAAGGGTACTAAAAAGAAAGTAAAACTGTAAGAAGCGGGAGTGTTTCTTTAATTTTAGATTTTATTTTTACTGCCACTGCCTGGGTATTATATTCACGTCCTATCGATGAATAAAGAATTCCGGGGCAGTGGCAGTTGATTTGTATGCCGCCTGTTTTCCGGGTGCTATATTGTTTATGTTGAAATCAGGAAAAGGTTATAACATCTGTAATCCATCTATTGCGGCTTTATCTAATCAGTGATGACAAAGAGTTGATGATTATTTCCGGAGCCGATCATACGGATTTTTTTGATGATTTCCCATAATCGTCCTATTCTCAGTAAAGCAGGAACCCTGCCACTCCGCAAAGTATAATCATTAATATAGGATTGATTTTGTATTTCCGTGTACCTATAAAGGTTACTAGAAAAATAATTATACTGATGATGAATTGATACAAATCTATTTGATAACTGCCGAAGTTTTCAGCATTCATCAAGACGAGTGCAGCTGCTGCCAGCAGACCTACTACTGCCGGACGCAACCCTTTGAATACGGCTTCTACAACCGGATGCTTTTGGTATTTCAAGAAGAACCGGCTGATGATTACCATTAATATGAACGATGGAAAAACTACAGCAAAAGTAGCTATGCAAGAACCGAATATAGCCCAGCTTTCATTGTAGCCTGCATTCAATACCGCAGTATATCCCACATAAGTAGCAGAGTTGATGCCAATGGGACCCGGTGTCATTTGGCTGATAGCGATGATATCTGTAAATTCGCTGGCACTGATCCAATTATATCTTGTTACTACTTCTCCTTGTATCATGGACAACATGGCATAGCCTCCTCCGAAACCGAAGAGCCCTATTTTACAGAATGTGTAGAATAAATATAGAAAAATCATTTGGATGAATATTTATGTTTGTACTTGCCATATATAAAACCTCCCACGCCCGCTATTATGATAATGTAGACTGGAGACACGTCCAATACCCAGATAAGCAATGCGGATACTATTGGTATCCAGACAGTGTAACGGTTTATCTTGGCGGATTTTGCCATGGAGAAAGTGGGAGCTGCAATAAGGGCTACTACCGCCGGGCGAATTCCCTTGAATATATTCTCTACAATTGGGTATTGTTTGAACTGTTGAAAGAACAAGGCAATTGCCAATATGATAAAGAAAGAGGGGAGTATTGTGCCTAAAGCCATTGCCAATGCTCCACGGAATTTACGCAATTTATATCCGATAAATATGGCAATATTTACAGCAAATATTCCGGGTACAGACTGAGTGAGGGCTAATAAATCAATAAAATCCTCTTTGTCAATCCATTTTCGTTTGTCCACTATTTCATCTTGAATTAGGGGAACCATAGCATATCCTCCGCCAATAGTAAATAGTCCTATTTTTAGGAAGATAAGAAATGATTGTAAATAGAAATTCATTTTTTTAATTTTGTTTCATATAAGTGCTTGGTGGAACTCCGTAGTATTTCTTAAATGTATCCGTAAAATATTTGGGATCACTGAATCCCATCATATCCGAAACTTCGGATACGGTATAACGTTTGCTTTTCAATAAAATGCTAGCTTCGTTCATACGTACTTTACGTATAAAGTCACTGGGCGAATCATTGGTTAAGGCCTTTATTTTATTGTATAAACTACTCCGGCTCATATTCATTGCATCACATAGGTTTTCTACGTTCATTTCTTTGTTTATACTACTTTTTATGATGTCGGTAGCTTTTAAAAGAAATTCCTGTTCCAAACTGACCGTCGGATCATCTGATACCTCGTCTGCATTGAATTTGAATTGTGAGAAACGCTTTTTCATGATTTCCCTGTTCGCCAGAACGTTGGTTATGTTTGCTTTCAGTACTTCCATGTCAAATGGTTTGACTATGTATTTATCGGCTTTGGTCTGTAAGCCTTTGATAATACTTTCTTTATCGTTCAATGCGGTCAGCAATATGATAGGTATATGACTGGTTTCAATATTACTTTTCAATATATTGCACATTTTGTTTCCATTCATGATAGGCATCATTACATCCGACAGTATCAGATCAGGTTGTCGCTCTTTGATAAAATCCAGTGCTTCTTGCCCGTTTCCTACATCAGACACATGATAATCTTCCGATAGTGTATGCAATAGGAAAGTACGCAATTCCATATTATCTTCCACTATCAGAATGGAAGCGGCATGTGTTTTGACCGGCTTGTTTTTGATCTCTTTCACCAGTTCTTCCGGATTGCCTTCGATGACAGGCAGCGGGTCAATTACATCAGCTTTTTTGAATATACGGTAGTTGTATTTCCGACTTTTGATAGGGAATGCCAGTTTGAAGGTAGTTCCTACATTCTCTATACTGCTCATTGATATTTTGCCGGCATGGCTTTTTATCAGTTTGTAGGTAAGCAGCATGCCGATGCCGCTTCCTGTGATTTGCAGATTGATGGCATTATTCCCTCTGAATAGGCTTTTGAACATTTTCTTTTGTTCATTGGCGGGGATCCCGATTCCTGTATCTGTAATAGTGATGAACCAATGACTTTTATTTTTCTGAGTTTGCACAGTGACATTGCCCCCCTGACAGGTATATTTCAAGGCATTTGTCATCAGGTTACGGATAATGGAATCCATCTTGTTTCTGTCCAGCCATACTTCCTGGCTTTCGAAATTAGTTTCAAATATGATATTTATCTGTCTTTTGCGGGCATATAAATTGAACTGTTCCAAATAGTTTTTGATATAGTTGTTCAATTCGTATCGGGATACATATACAGTGGAGGTATACAGTTCCTCTTTTTCAAAATTAATCAGATTACTGGCTAACTCAGACAGATTGTCTGTATTTTGTATAGCTAGGTTGATATTGATTCTTCCCTGTTCGGACAGGTTTTCGTTTTTAAGAATCTCTCCCAAAGGAGCTTTTATCAAAGTCAGCGGTGTACGTATATCATGCGCCGTGTTGATAAAGAACCGGATTTTTTCTTTTGAATTGTTTCTGTCTTTCCTAAGCCACAAATAACGTAAGACAATTACTCCGACCAGTATAAAAATGATCAGATAAAGAATGCCTGCCCAAAAAGTAGCCCACCAAGGTGGGGTTACGGTTATGAAAAGTGAACGTTCTTCTAACAAATGGTGATCATCCATCAGGATGGCTCTCACTCTTAATTTATACTTACCGGGACCGATATTAGTGTAACGTATGCGGTTATTGTTCGTGAGTGAAGTCCATTCATCATAAAACCCTTCCAGTTTCCAGGAATAGACGATGTTGGAGGGATTATCATAATTGATGGAAGACACATCCAATGAAAAAATATTCTGGTCGTAATTCAGTATGATATGCCGGGTATCATCAATTTCTTTTTTTAAAGGGGAACCTTTTTCACCGGGCATTACTTTCTGATAGAGCAGTCGGAAATTATCAAATACCATTTTGGATTTGAATTGATGAGGCAGCGTGACGGTATCTGCCAGTTCAATGGCTCCGTCTCCACATCCGAAAATAAATTTTTTATCGCGTGTATGTACTCCGGCAGCTTGATTAAAGCTGGTAGACATCAACCCTTGTTCTTTTGTCCAGTTAGAGAATATTTTTTCTTTTGTTTTGAAACGGGTCAACCCTTTTTCTGTACTAATGATCAAATCGTCTTCCAAAGTAGACAGTATGCAATGAATATTATTAGATATCAGAGCTGAATTATTGACATGGTAATTAGTTACTTTTTCTGTATAATTGTTGTAAATCCATATACCGGAACCATGTGTACCAATGAAAGTGATGTTCTTTTTACTTTGATAAATAGTATTTATGCAGCCTAGTTCGGAGTCTAGATTCACCGCTTTGAGCTCTTGATTGACCTTATTGAACTGATACAATCCATTGATAGTTCCTATCCATAAATTGTGGGCGTCCTTATTGGTGATATAGGTGATAGGGAAATCCATTTTATAACAATGCATTTCCTTTGTATCCATATCATAACTTTTTAAATTGTAATATCCTCCGGCCCAAATCAGATTATCCCAATCCTTATAAATACAACGAATATATTTATCCGGTTTTATGGTGTCATCATTTAATGTCTGGGGAATAAAATATTGTGTGGTCATGTTTTTCTTATCTATTTTGTACATTCCCGACATATATCCTCCTACTAAAATAATTCCTGGCCGGGATTCACATATAGAGATAAATACATGATTTTGATTAGGTGTGTCATGCTGATAAGTTGATAATAAATTCGTCCATTGTTTGGTGGAAGGACGGTAGCAACATACGCCATTATTGGTCGCATACCAAATATCTCCTTCAGAATCTTCCAATATATAGTTCACTTGGTTATCTATCAGTGAGTTGGGATTGTCGTAAGAGTGCTGTATCCATTTATATCCGGGATATTTCTCGGAATATACAGTAATTCCTATAGGATAGACTGCCATCCATAATTTTTGATCATCATCAATATAGATATCATTAATGATATTACCGTTCATTTTATTGGAATGGTTGTGGTCGGCATTTAGAAAATTTGTCAATTCGTAAGTGCCCAAGTTTAATTTATATACGCCTGCGCCATTAGTTGCTATTAGCACCTCGTTTTCATTTTCTTTACTTGCTATGATAGAGTTGACATTAATGTCTTGTAGTCCGTTGTGTACATCAATCAGTTGGCGGCTATGGATATTGTATAGATAAATACCATCCAGCAAGGTACCTATTACTAGCATTTGGGTTTCCGGATGAAAATAGATGTAGTTCACTATATGAAAATTATCCAGTTCCGGATGCTTGATTGTTTCTAATCGGCCATGATTCAGTTTTGCACAGTAAATCTTGTGGCTGGATGCCAGAAAATATTGGTTGTTCGTAGATTTTGCAATATATGTGATTTCTTCCTTGATAGGACTTTCCAGTTGAATAAGTTCATGGGTATTTATGTCGAAAAGATATTGTTTGTTTTTAGTGCAAAGCAATATATTGTTGTCTTTGGAGTCAAGAAATGAAGCGGTGAGCGGCAGTCCGCTGTTGCTTTTGTCCTTACTGGCAAAATCGCAAACTAGTTCAAATTTATCTTGTAAGGAATTGTACCTGAATAGATGACCGGTTTTTCCTATCTCCCAAACCACTCCTGCCGTATCTGTTTGCAAAGTGTTCAAGTTAGGAAAAAAGTTCAATAGTTTTCCGTTGGCTGTTAAGCTATAGTGTGTGTATTGTTTTCCGTTGTACCTGTCTATTCCTTCGTGAGTGAGAAACCACATATAGCCCTTTTTATCTTTTCGTATAGATAAAACTCTACGGCTGCTCAAACCATTCTGAGTATCCAGATACTGGTATAGTTGAGCAACGGCAGGTGTTACCAAAATAACAAAAAGGCATATAAGTAAAAGAATTCTTCTCATATTATTAGGAGGCAAAATCCTTACAAAGTTCGTAATTTCCCTTAACATATCAAAATCTGTTATATACAAAAAAAGCGGTAATCAGTATGACTCACCGCTTTTTTAGTAAATATAACAAATCGTTTTTATTTTTTGTTCATCTCAATCCATTTTCTAGCATTGACAAATGCTTCCATCCATGGAGTAATCTGATCGTTCTTTATTCTATCAGCCGGATAATAAGCATTTTGCCATGGGAAACAAGAGCGTTCCAGATGAGGCATCATGGCCAAATGGCGACCGTCAGGACTGGCCAGACCGGCTACGCTGTAATCTGAACCGTTCGGATTGCCGGGATACTCATCGTATGAGTATTTCAATACAACATTGTATTTATCTTCATGATATGGCAATGAGAATTTACCTTCTCCATGGGCTACCCAGATGCCAAGCTTGCTTCCGCTTAACGAACCGAACATGACGCTTCTATTCATAGGAACAGTAACACCTACAAACTTGGATTCGAATTTATGTGAATCATTGTGCAGCATTTTCGCTTTCTTGGTGAAGTCTGGGTTAATCAGGTTTAATTCTATCATCAGCTGGCAGCCGTTACATACGCCCAATGACAATGTATCTTTGCGTGCATAGAAGTTATCCAATGCAGCTTTGGCTTTGGGATTGAACAAGAAAGCTCCGGCCCATCCTTTGGCAGAACCTAAAACGTCCGAATTAGAGAACCCACCGCAGAATACGATGAAATTGATGTCCTCTAATGTCTCACGTCCGCTGACCAGATCGGTCATTGTTACATCCTTCACATCAAATCCTGCCAAATAGAGCATGTAGGCCATTTCGCGTTCGCCATTGGTTCCTTTTTCACGGATAATAGCCGCTTTGATACCTGTCGGAGTACGACGGTCGGGGTTAAGGTCGAATTGTGAAAGTTTGCCGGTGAATGATTTGTCGAATACAAATTCCAAAGGTTGTTTCTTGTAGTTCTCGAAACGTTTTTTGGCGCAGCCGTTCATGCTCTGCTTGCGGTCTAGCAAGTAAGAGGTAGAATACCATACATCGCGCAGATAGTCTATGCCGAACTGGTAAGTCGCATCTCCCTTTTCTACCAGGATATGTCGTTCTTCAGTCGGTTTACCTAATTTTACGTAGCCTATGCCTGCGTCTTCCAAGATCTTTTTCACTTCTTCTTTGTGCTTATCTTTTACCTGGATAACAATACCCGGATTTTCGGCGAACAATATCTTGATAATGTCATCTTCCTTAATCTTGTTCAGGCTGATTTCCATACCACCTTCCATATTCGAGAAGCACATTTCAAGCAGTGTAGTAATAAGACCACCGGCAGAAATATCGTGACCGGCCATAATCAGACCTTTATTTACTAATTCTTGTACAGCCAGGAATGCGTCGCGGAAATATTCAGGATTTTGTACAGTCGGTACATCGTCACCTACTTTGTTCAGTGATTGTGCAAAAGCAGAACCTCCCAGACGTAACTTGTCAAAACTGAAATCAATATGGTAGATAGTGCTCTTTTCATCATTTACCAATACAGGAGAAACCACTTTCTTCACATCCGAAACTTCACCGCCGGCAGAAACGATGACAGTTCCCGGACTGATGATCTTTTCACCGTTAGGATATTTCTGAGTCATAGACAAAGAATCTTTTCCGGTCGGTACATTGATTTGCAATGAGCAGCAGAAATCGGAAAGGGCTTTTACGGCAGTGTACAGGCGGGCGTCTTCACCTTCCTGTGCGCGGCATGGCCACATCCAGTTGGCAGACAAGGAAATGCTGTCCAATCCTTCCGCCATCGGAGCCCATACGATATTAGTCAGTGCTTCGGCTACCGACAAAACAGAGCCTGCGGCCGGATTGGCTAAGGCGGCTTGGGGAGCATGGCCTAGAGAAGTTGCTATACCTTTTTCGCCACGATAATCGAGAGCTACTACACCACAATCGCTCAGAGGCAACTGAATTTCACCTTGACATTGTTGGCGAGCGATTTTACCGGTTACGGAACGGTCTACTTTATTGGTTAACCAATCTTTGCAAGCAACAGCTTCCAGCTGAAGTACGCGGCGGATATATTCATTTAATTTGGAAGTTTCGTATGAAACATTTTCATAATGGCGCTCTACGGTCTTGTCAACCATGTAGGTTTTCGGAGAAGAACCGAACATCTGATCTACTGCCAGATCGAACGGACGTACCCCATCGGCCTGTTCAAAGGCAAAGCGGGCGTCTCCGGTTGTTTCACCTACGGTATACATCGGCGCACGTTCGCGATCAGCAATTTTTTGTACATGTTCAATAGCCGACTCGTCAATCAGCAATCCCATACGTTCCTGAGATTCGTTGGCGATAATTTCTTTGGCAGACAAAGTCTGGTCACCGATAGGTAGTTTGTCCATATGAATTAATCCACCGTTTTCTTCTACCAGTTCGGATAAACAATTCACGTGGCCGGCCGAACCGTGGTCGTGAATGGAAACAATCGGGTTGTTATCTTCTTCACACAATGCACGGACTACATTATAGGCACGTTTTTGCATTTCCGCATTGGCACGTTGAACGGCGTTTAGTTCGATTCCCGATGAGTACCGGCCTGTCTCAACAGAAGAGACCGAACCTCCACCCAAGCCGATGCGATAGTTATCACCACCCATTACAACGACTTTATTTCCTTTTTCGGGATGTCCTTTCAGACAGTCGCGCTGAGTACCGTAACCTACTCCTCCTGCCAGCATAATCACTTTGTCGTATGCATACTTCTCGCCGTTTTCCTGGTGCTCGAATGTCAGTACAGAACCACAAATCAGCGGTTGACCGAATTTGTTACCGAAATCGGAAGCACCGTTGGAAGCCTTGATTAAGATCTGTTCCGGAGTCTGGTATAACCATTGGCGGACAGGAAGGATGTCTTCCCATTCGCGTCCCTCATCAGTACGGGGATAAGAGGTCATATAAACGGCAGTACCAGCAATGGGCCATGAGCCCTTGCCACCGCCCATACGGTCACGGATCTCACCACCGGTACCGGTAGATGCACCGTTGAATGGTTCTACGGTTGTCGGGAAGTTATGTGTTTCGGCTTTCAGTGAGATAACAGTCTTGATATCTTTGATAATGAAATAATCGGAAGTGGAATGATCGGCCGGAGAGAATTGCTCTACTATCGGTCCTTCGGCAAATGCTACATTATCTTTATAAGCGGAAATAATCTTGTTGGGATTTTCAGCAGTCGTTTTCTTGATCATCTGGAACAAGGAAGACTCCATTTCCTGACCATCAATAATGAATGTTCCGCCGAATATCTTATGGCGGCAATGCTCGGAATTGATCTGTGCGAAGCCGAATACTTCGGAATCGGTTAATTTACGTCCCAAATCTTTTTCAACCTTCAGCAAATAGTCCATTTCCTCACGGGAAAGTGCCAGACCTTCTTTTTCATTGTATTCTTCGAGGTTCTCGATGTGAACAATCGGCTGGGGTTTGATGTTGACTGTGAAAATCTCCTGGTTCAATCCCTTATACATACGTTGCAGCATAGGATCGTACTCGGCGTTTTCGTCTTTTACAGGGAAATATTCCTCAATGCGTAAGACACCTGTAAGACCCATGTTCTGAGTGATTTCTACAGCATTTGTACTCCAGGGAGTAATCATTTCCCGACGCGGTCCGATGAAGCAACCTTTCAGGTTCTCTTCGTTCTCTACAGTGGCTTCACCATAAAGCCAGCTTAATTTCTGAATATCCTCAGAAGCCAGTTCCTGGCTGACTTCTGTTGCTATTACACTTTTAGTGGGTGTTCTGAAAAATAGAATCATAGCACTTTTATAGTTGTTTTGTTAATTGAAAACTAGTTCTAATATCAAGGGTCTATTAATAAGGTGCAAAGTTATATAAAAGAGACGGGGTATGAAAGAATTTTGAGCGTAAATATAGGTACTTTCGTAAAAAAGTAGCATCTTTGCAGCATGAATTGGATAGAACAAGTAACCATACTCGATTTATTGGTGAAAGGGCTTATCGTCGGTGTAGTGGTTTCTGCGCCGTTAGGTCCTGTTGGGGTACTTTGTATACAGCGCACACTGAACAAGGGACGATGGTATGGATTTGTTACCGGTCTGGGAGCTGCCCTTAGTGATATAGGCTATGCCTTGATTACAGGTTATGGCATGAGTTTTATGGATGATTTCTTGGCAAAGAACCAAGTTTTGTTACAAATTATCGGCAGTATCATGCTGTTCTTTTTCGGTATTTATACTTTCCGTAGTAATCCTGTCCAGTCTATCCGTCCTGTATCTTCTACCCCGGGCAGTTATCTTCATAATTTTGTTACTGCTTTTTTTGTGACTCTCTCCAACCCCCTCATTATATTCCTGTTTATAGGTTTGTTTGCCCGTTTTTCTTTTGTGATGCCGGGCAGTCCCATAGGCTTTCAACTGGTGGGGTATTTGGCTATTGTATTGGGGGCTCTTCTCTGGTGGTTCGGAATTACGTATTTTGTCAATAAAGTACGCACCCGTTTTAATTTACGCGGCATTTGGATTTTGAACCGTGTGATTGGTATTGTAGTGATGCTGATTTCAGTCGCAGGTTTCATTTATACTATTTTAGGAAAAACGATGTACTGACAAAGAAACATATCTTGTGTATCATACGTTGGTTTTTTAATTTTTTAATTATCAATTTTAATTTAAAAAGTATGTTCGTTTCCAGGCAGTTAAAAGAAAAGAATATAGCCGAGTATCTTATATATATGTGGCAGATAGAGGATTTAATCCGTGCCAACGGCTGTGATATGGAAAAGATAAAAAGCACCATCATAGCTCCTTATCCGTTAACGGAAGAGCAGAAAGCGGAACTCACCCAGTGGTATATGGATTTGATTGAGATGATGCGTCATGAAGGGATTATGGAAAAAGGCCATTTGCAGATTAATAAAAACATTATAACTTGGCTTACCGACCTTCATTTGCAGTTATTGCGTTCCCCTAAGTTTCCTTATTATAATTCTGCTTATTATAAAGTATTGCCTTATATTGTAGAGTTACGCGCTAAAGGTGCGGATAAAGAGGAGCCTGAACTGGAAACTTGTTTTGAGGCGCTTTATGGTATCTTATTGTTGAAATTGCAAAAGAAAGAAATCAGTGAGGAAACAAGAAAGGCACAAGAAGCAATCTCGACATTGCTGGCTATGTTGTCAAACTACTATATAGAGGATAAAAAAGGAGAATTGGAATTCTAATAAATGAAATAGAAATGAAGAATATATTGGTGACTGGTGCCAACGGTCAATTAGGAAATGAAATGCGTGTGTTATCGGCTGAATACAAGGAATATACTTGTTTTTTTACGGATGTAGCCGAATTGGACATTTGTGATGAGCAGGCGGTGATGACTTTCGTAAAAGAGAATAATATTCATGTCATAGTGAACTGTGCGGCCTATACGGCGGTAGATAAGGCAGAGGATGATATAGAGTTATGCACCAAGCTGAATAAGAACGCAGTGAGCTATCTGGCGAAGGCGGCTGAAGCCAACTGGGGTGAGTTTATTCAGATATCAACGGATTATGTGTTCGATGGCACGAAACATCTTCCTTATAATGAGGGGGATGTTCCTTGTCCCAATTCTGTTTACGGCAAGACCAAGCTGGCCGGTGAAACGAATGCATTGGAGTATTGCAAAAAAACAATGATTATCCGTACCGCATGGCTTTATTCCACTTTTGGGAATAATTTTGTAAAAACGATGCTCCGTCTGGGAAAGGAAAAGGAAACTTTGGGTGTGGTCTTTGATCAGATTGGTACACCGACATATGCCCGTGATCTGGCACGTGCTATCTTTACAGCCATTTATAAGGGAGTGGTTCCGGGAGTTTATCATTTCAGTGATGAAGGAGTATGTTCCTGGTATGATTTTACCAAGGCTATCCATCGTATTGCCGGTATCACGACCTGTAAGGTCAGTCCCCTGCATACAAATGAATATCCGGCAAAGGCTCCCCGTCCCCATTATTCCGTATTGGACAAGACCAAGATTAAAACTACTTATAACATTGAGATTCCTCATTGGGAAGAGAGTCTGGAAGCATGTATCAAAGAATTAAATGCATAATAAAATATGAATAGTGAAATAGAAAGAAGACGGACGTTTGCGATTATAGCGCATCCGGATGCCGGTAAGACCTCTCTAACTGAAAAATTGTTACTTTTTGGCGGACAGATACAGGTGGCCGGAGCCGTAAAGAGTAATAAGATAAAGAAGACCGCCACATCCGACTGGATGGACATTGAAAAGCAGCGTGGTATTTCTGTGACCACTTCTGTGATGGAGTTTGATTACAATGATTATAAAATCAATATTCTGGATACTCCGGGCCATCAGGACTTTGCCGAGGATACTTATCGTACTTTGACAGCCGTAGATAGTGTCATTATTGTGGTGGATGGTGCGAAAGGTGTGGAAACGCAGACACGTAAGCTGATGGAAGTATGCCGTATGCGTAATACTCCGGTAATCATATTTGTCAACAAAATGGACCGTGAGGCGAAAGATCCGTTTGATTTGTTGGATGAACTGGAGGAGGAACTCATTATCAATGTACGTCCTCTGACGTGGCCTATTGAAAGCGGTCCCCGTTTCAAAGGTGTGTATAACCTTTATGAACATAAACTGAATCTTTTCCAACCTTCCAAACAGGTGGTAACAGAAAAAGTGGAGGTTGATATCAATACGGAAGAACTAGACAACCAGATCGGTGCTCCTTTGGCTGAAAAATTGCGCGGAGAACTGGAACTGGTTGACGGTGTTTATCCTGAATTCAATGTGGAGGAGTACCTGAAAGGCGAGATGGCTCCTGTATTTTTCGGGTCGGCATTGAATAACTTCGGTGTACAGGAACTGCTGGATACATTTGTGGAAATTGCTCCGAGCCCCCGTCCTACCAAGACAGAAGAACGTGAGGTGGAACCCGATGAACCGAAATTTACCGGATTTGTCTTTAAGATCACAGCTAATATCGATCCTAATCATCGTTCATGTATTGCATTTTGTAAAATTTGTTCGGGCAAATTTTCCCGTAATACTCCTTATTATCATGTACGTCATGACAAGACGATGCGTTTTTCTTCTCCCACTCAGTTTATGGCACAGCGTAAAACAACAGTAGACGAGGCTTGGGCGGGAGATATCATCGGTTTGCCGGATAACGGAACGTTCAAGATCGGTGATACGCTGACTGAAGGTGAGAAACTTCATTTCCGTGGAATTCCCAGTTTTTCGCCCGAGATGTTTAAATATATTGAGAATGCTGACCCTATGAAACAGAAACAATTGGCTAAAGGTATTGACCAGTTGATGGATGAGGGTGTGGCACAGTTATTTATCAATCAGTTTAATGGACGTAAGATTATCGGTACGGTAGGGCAGTTGCAGTTTGAAGTGATCCAGTATCGTCTGGAAAATGAATATAATGCAAAATGCCGATGGGAGCCTATCAGCCTATACAAGGCATGTTGGGTGGAAAGTGATGACCCGGAAGAACTGGAAGCTTTCAAAAAACGTAAATATCAGTATATGGCCAAGGATCGTGAAGGAAGGGATGTATTCTTGGCTGATAGCAATTATGTACTTCAAATGGCACAAATGGACTTCAAGCATATTAAGTTCCATTTTACCAGTGAGTTTTAATTTGTTGTTGGAGGTGGTCAAAAATCCCTAAGGGATGGACACACCTCCTTCTTGTTTTCACGAAATATTCTTTTTTACTTTATTCCTCTGGCTTTATAAATTCGTTCTTTAGCGTTATTAATTTGTTGGAACTTCTCTTCTGCCGCTTTTTTCACATCTTCACCCAATGTAGCAACACGGTCAGGGTGATGTTTTAATGCCAGACGGCGATAGGCTGTACGTACTTCCTCATTGGTGGCGGACGGGTCAATTTCAAGTACTTTGTAAGCTTCTTCCAATGAGTTTCCGCTTAAGTTCAGCATGGATTCCACTTCTTTGGGCGACAGTTCCATGCATTGTGCCACTTCTTTTAATGCTGCTATTTCCTCAGAGCATACGCTTCCGTCACTTTTGGCTATGTTTACCAGAAAGTCCAACAATTGCAGCCGTTGTTCGTAAGGCAGGTTCGCGGCAATCTGTGCACCACATTCATGGATGGTATTTTTAAATGCCATCGGGTTTTGACGCTCCATCTGTTTGCGCTGTTCAAAAAGATTCAGCAAAATCTGTTCTCCTTGGATGACTGCCTCTTCGCCGAAATTCATTCTTAAGAATTGGCGTACATATTCCATTTCGCTGTGCATGATGCGTCCGTCTGCACGGATGATGTAAGACGCCATAACCAACATGGAGAATAAAAAGCTATTCCGCTGGCCTTCGTCATAGTTTCCGGCTTCCGCCTGTCCTTTTTCGTATGTATTGCCAAAAAGTCCGTTGTTTCCATCCAGCAATGAGCCTAAGGCAAATCCGGCCAAAGCTCCCAGTGGTCCCATAGTCATGAATCCCAGAATACCACCAATCCATTTTCCTGCTCCCATTATTCTTTTAATTTTTTCGTTTTGGATGCAAAAATAAACAATCTTGGATGAAAAAAGTCTCTTTGCCGCATTTTTTACTATCTTTACTAGTCAAATTAAAAATACTATGTTTCAGAAACTTGTAGCAATAGAACCTGTCAGTCTGGTTCTGTCAGCAGAAAAAGCGTTATATTCTTTTGCAGATGAGGTTGTTATGTACTCTGATATTCCGGCGGGGGATAATGAGATTATTGCTCGGATCGGAGATGCGGATGCTGTATTGTTAAGTTATACATCACAAATAAACCGGTATATTTTAGAGAGATGTCCGAATGTCCGGTATATCGGTATGTGTTGTTCACTATACTCTCCCGAAAGTGCGAATGTGGATATCCGTTATGCTAATGAACGCGGTATTACGGTGACAGGTATTCGTGACTATGGTGATGAAGGGGTAATAGAATATGTAGTCAGCGAACTGGTGCGTTGTCTTCATGGATTCGGTCAGAAGCCGTGGGAAGGGATTCCCCGGGAGATTACCGGCTTGAAAGTGGGTATTGTAGGCTTAGGAAAATCTGGTGGTATGATAGCGGATGCAATGAAGTTTTTTGGTGCGGATATAGCTTATTATGCCCGTAGTGAAAAAAAAGAAGCCGGTGCGAAAGGTTATCGTTTTATGCCTTTGAATGAACTTTTGACATGGAGTGAAGTGGTATGCTGTTGCTTGAATAAGAATACGGTTTTGTTGCATGAGGCGGAGTTCAAGGCACTTGGAAATAGGAAGATACTATTTAACACAGGATTGTCACCTGCGTGGGATGAATCTTCGTTTACCCGATGGTTGGAGGAAGATAATCTTTGTTTTTGTGATACATTAGGAGCATTGGGGAGTACGGCATTGCTTACCCATCCGCATGTGCGTTGTATGCAAGTATCAACCGGCCGTACCCGCCAGGCGTTTGACCGCCTGAGCGAGAAGGTGCTGGCCAATTTGTCAGAATACAATGGGTGAAGTGATATTGAGCAGGGTGTTCACTACAGACCATCCTGCAATCTCTGATGTGGCGCTGTACACTTCTACTACTGCGTGTACTTGTTCATTTTTGATTTCCACTTTTTGAGTATCACCTGTAAATCCAGGGGTGGACTGTATGGATACCTGCATATTGTCCGGTCCTACGGAAGCCAATGAGGCTGCGACAGATACATTTACTTTGGTTGGAAAAACATTTATTGCCTCTGTTGCATTGCCGGAAAAGACAATGCGTTTTTCCTGTTGCAGCTCTTCCTTGTAAACCGATGTGCCTTTCAAAGCATCAGGTCCTTTTTCATTGAAAAAACGAGCTGTAGCATTTTCTTTGACTTTCTCATAAAAAGAGGTGTCTGCCAAAGCTCCTATGGATAGGGTGATAATGGAAGTTCCGTTTTCCAAGGTGGGTAAGGCCAGTTCTTTCATTGCGGCAGGCGAGGCTGATTCCACCAGATAATCAGGTTTTAATTCCAACAGTTCTTTTAAAGTGTGACAGGCTGCACACATTTTTCCGTGTTGCCTCATTTTATTCGCAATGTGTTCGGCCTTTGATGCCGTACGCGAATATACGCCTACTAATTCATAGTCGGGCAACATTCCTTTGACAACTGCGTTTGTTATAATTTCAGCAAGTCGTCCACATCCTACTATAACCAATCTATTCATAGAACAAAGATAGTGATTTTCATCATATAAACCTATTTTGTGGAAAATGGAATTTATTGTGATGTATTTCTTGTTCTATGGGTATGTCTGTCCGAGCTGTTTTGAAATGTTTGCACTTAGTAAATGGCAAAGTATCTGAACTTCGATGAAATGGGAAGAAATGAAAATCTACTCGTGAAAAAGAGATGTCTATGACGAATCTAAAATGAAGATTTAAGGTAAATCTAAGGTTGTTTCTTCTTGTTTTTATGAATAGTTTGTTTACTTTGTGCCAGATAAGTAAATATAGAAATCAAATGAAAAACAAACAACTATTATGCGTTTTATTCCCTTTGTTGGTGGCGTGTACCGGGCAACGCCATCAACAGCAGGTATCCAGTGAGTCAATCATAGAAGAAGCGGTGCGGAAGGGAGAAGTTCTGAAAGGGGAGATTGTTCCCATTGATACGGCTCTGTTCCGGTATGCCTATCGTATGCGTGTACAGGGTGACAAGGCGGTGATATTGGATTTGCACAATGCCGATTACTATTATCATGTATTTACTTATCCCGATTTTCAATATCAGTCTTCTTTTGGAAAGCGTGGGGAAGGTCCGGGTGAGTCCATTTATGCGGCGAATATCCGTTTTGCAGGGCAGGACACGGTGTGGGTGCTTGATGACGGCAAGGGCAGGATGTATCAATATAGCGGTATAACCGGGGGGAAAACTCCCAAACAGGAAAAGGATATTTTGTTGGATAAGCGCTTGTTCCGTTCCCTTGATTTTGATTTGAAGGATGCCTCTACTGTTGTTATCCCCGATTATTCCGGTGAGAACCGTTTCAGTTGGGCTTCACTCTCTTCCGGCGAATTGCTTCGTAAATCCGAGCAGATACCTGTGTCCGATCCGGAACTGTTGAGAGAAAGTGCGCCTGCTGTGGCTCAAGGCTGGAACAGTTTTGTATCATTCAGTCCTGATAAGAAGATATTGGTTTCTGTCACTCAGTTTGGAGATAGGCTCGATATTTATAGCATGGCTTCACAAAAGCATATAGGAGAATTGGGTGGGGATGGTGAACCCCAATTTAAAGTGAGTCCTGAAGGGTATGGACTTCCGGCGGGGAGAATCTGTTATTATGATGTGCAGGTGACTGACCAATACATTTATACCATTTATGACGGTCGTAAATTTAAGGATATTATGAAGTTGGCCGATGCCTATCAGCAGGGTGGTAAAATATTACGTATATCCACCCACGAGGGCGATGTGGTGAAAACCTATGTATTGGATCGTCCTATTGCCGGTATTTATGTAGATGAGGCTGCCGGTATGTTATTCGGTTTGGATGTCAATGCTGACGAGCAGATAGTGAAATTTCCCCTTGAATTGGAATAGAGGAAGTTTTGAAAAGAAATCACCGTGTTATCCTATAATGGCGGATAATTTATTGTAGTGTATGGTTGGAAAAACATAAGTTCGTTTTCCGAAAAGAACCGGATCTTTTTTGAAAAGAACAGGGCCTTTTTTAAAAAGGTTCTAGTGTTTTATGAGCTGGACTGTCTGCTTATACCAATTTAGAATTCATGCGTTTTTTCTTTCAAATCCTTCATCCTTATGTAAGATGTTAGTTCTTAGCTGATTATAATGACGGATTTGTACCCGGAAAGCTTCAGCCAAAAAAAATCCTTCAGGGTGAAGGAATATGGATGATTTTCAAGTTTGCTTTCATAGAGTTTAAAAGTGAGAATTATCTGTCACACTGTCACAGTACTAATTATTTTGCTGAAAAACAGGTTGTTAAGATGTGACAGATAGCGTGACGGAGAGTGTGACAGATAAAAGTCTGTCACAGTGTTATTGTCCTGCACTGCATTGTCCTGTGGCCTTATAATGAATGAATCAGAATATAGTAACGAGAATCTCTTTGTTTCCCGTGTATTACAGTGTGTTTCACTGTTTGGTACAATTAATTTTATATGGTGGAACAAATAGTTTTATATGGTGGAATATTTAGTTTTACCTTGATGAAATAAATTATTCCACCTTAATGAAACAACTCGTTCCGCTGTGAGAAATGCTTTGTTCCTGTTGCGGTGGGTTGGTGATTTTAAGTAAGATTGTATACCTTATGTATGCTTATTATTGGAAATAGGAGCTATTCATTCGTTTGAGGAGATAACCAGTCGGTATCCTCCTTTTTCTGTCACTATCTGATATTCGGGAAAGTCCTTGAGTGAGGATTTAAGGGTGGAGATATGACTATATATTTTATTTTCGGGATTGTTATCTTTCGGCCAGAAAGCATTTTTAATATCTTCTTTAGTCAAAAGATGCTTGGGCGTTTTGATAAACAGTTCCAGCAGATTGAAATCTGCCGGTGCTATGTGGCAAAGCCGGTCGCCAATATATAGTTTCTTGCTTTCCAACTTTAAAGTCATTTTCCCCAATTGTATGTAGTCCGGATTGTCAGGAATTTCTTCACATGGTATGCAGTCCGGATTGGCGGGAGTTTCTTTTTCCTGTGGTTTTTTCAGAAATGACAGAGACACCCATATCAAGACAATGAAATAAGCAATGATACTCCATAACACTTTTGGAGTGGTATGTTTTACTATTTCTGTCCAATGAATCATAGCCCATGCCTGTACGCCGGCGGTTCTTTTAGCGTCTATTGCTTGTACAGGGGTGACAAGAGCTTTCTGGAAAGAGATTGAATCATTGTCACTGAATACCTTTTTCTTGTTGTAGCGGTAAATGATTCCCGTCTTAGCGGCGGAAACTCCATTCTTTTCCCATTCTTCTTGGAAGATCTTATTGAAATTGTCTGGATTGACGGGGATAATCCTTGTCATCACATACTGGTTGGCCAGTTGGGTAGCCAGTGACTCATGGGTGCTGTCTTCAAAATAAATGATTTCTAGACTATCACCGTATTCTATTTGGACACCTTTTACCTTTCTACCTAAAGGGCGATAATGAATAAGAATCTTGTTTAAGCGTTCTTGATAATCAATATTGATTGCTTCACGTAGGCTGTCCTTCATTGTTATCAGAACATTTGTTTTTTCATCTTTAAAAGCAACATAACATAGCAGGATGAATACAATCCATCCCAATGCAATAAAGCTAAACTTGAATAAGTTTGTCGGTATTTTCATGTTTCTTGTTCATGTTAGAGATTGCAAAGATACGCATATTTATAAAAAAGGAACTTATAAGTTAAAAAAAGAATATGATTTAATTGGATGAACCTTATGATTTGGAGATCAGGGCATTAAAATAATCCTTCCGATGAAATGGGGATTTTTTGAATCTTAAGAAAACTTTAAGGTCACCTTAAGATCAATTTAAGGGAAAAAATTTGCGTGCCCGATAGATGTTCTCTACCTTCACACAAAAAATGATAAACCAATGAAAAAAGTATTTGTGTTATTTACCGTTGTTATGCTAATGGCGGTAATGGCTTGGGAAAAGCAATCCGGAAAGCCGGTAGAGAGTGAGTTTCTTTTAGATAATGTGGAAGCATTGGCTGCAGGAGAATCCGGGTATGATACATGTCTGGGTAGTGGGAATGTGACTTGCAGTACCGGAGAAAAAGTAGAGTGCGTAATTAGACCTTTTGGCTTGGATTAATCAATGAGATACCTTTGTCTATTACTATGTGTTTTTGCTCTTTTTTCCTCCTGCAAGGAATCAGAAAAAGATAAAATCGCTCGTTTGGTTGAGGAATGGGAAGGGAAAGAAATTCTCTTTCCTACCCATTCCATCTTTACTATTCAAGGGAAGGATACAGTGGACTTTTCTTTAGCGGATGCGGATTATAAGGTAGTGACTTATATCGATTCTGTAGGCTGTACCAGTTGTAAGTTACAATTGCCTCGCTGGAAGCTGTTTATGCAGGAAGTTGATTCAACGTTGAACCGTCCGGTTCCCTTTGTCTTCTATTTCCACCCGAAAGATATGAAAGAATTACGTTATATCACCCGTCGTGATGCATTTATCTATCCTGTTTGTTTCGATGAAAAGGACGATTTTAACCGATTGAATCACTTTCCGGATGAAATGACTTTCCAGACATTTCTATTGGATAAAGACAACAGGGTGGCGGCTATAGGCAATCCTGTTCACAATCCAAAGGTGAAGGAACTTTATTTGAAAGTATTGACAGGTGGTGAAGTTGTAAAAGCGGAAACACCGATAACGAAAGTCAGTCTGGACGTAACAAGCATAGACTTCGGTTCATTTCCTCAGTCGGAGAAGCAGGAACGCAAGTTCACACTGACCAATACGGGACAGCATGTACTGGTGATATATGATGTCATCACTTCCTGTGGATGTACCAAGGTAAACTATAATAAGGAGGGTGTTCGTCCGGGAGAAAAAGCGGAACTGACCGTGATTTATGAAGCCGAAAAGGCTGAGCATTTCAGTAAGACGGTTACCATTTATTGCAATGCAGATAATTCTCCACTTCGTTTGAAGGTAACGGGGAATGCTGAATAAAGGATGAAGTATGAATCAATGGGAGTAAAAAGCGGATGGAAAGAAATTCATTTTCTTTGCCGAAAGTCGATTCTTTCCACCCTGTGGCTCTCTCCTAAAAGAAAAGGAGGTTAAGTCCGATGTAAAAGTAGTGTAAATAATCAGAATAAGCAAGCGGTATTTTTGTTTTTTCTGCGGTGGAGTTCTTTCCGAGAATAAGATGAAAATATGAATAATAATAATTTTTTTTACTAGAAATAAGATGAAGAAGAATATTTTGAAGGCAACTTTGGTTGTTGCGTTTGCTTTGATAGCAGGAATGAATGTGTATAATGCTCAGCAATCGGAT
>OJSB01000226.1_pt1 | contig 61965 bp, 55 predicted proteins | sample 1599331 | NCBI WGS metagenome assembly OJSB01 (sample SAMN04168657, study PRJEB22393) | human gut metagenome | biome: human gut microbiome; feature: stool | host: Homo sapiens | collected 2014-03-20
TGTGCGCCTTACCTCCCATTGAAATGAGAGGCTTGCGGCGCACGGGTTCTGTCAAGACCTGGCGGAAGGTCCCGCCGAAGATCGTGATCGATGCGCCGGGCGTGCAGGTGCCCGACAACGCCGGCGAGGGGCTCTTTTCGAAGTGCTTCATCCTCGCCGTCACGAATCCGCAGCCGATGATCTTCTGTGTCTCGCTCATGCCGCAGTTCATCGACCCGGAGATCGCCTACGTCCCGCCGGTAACCTTCATGATCGCGGTCTACGCGCTGATGGTCTTCGTCTGCATGATTTTTTACGCGCTCATCGCCGACCGCATGCGCGTCTTCCTCGCAAGGGGCAGCGGCCCGAAGCTCATGAACAAGGCAAGCGCCGTGATCTTCATGCTGCTCGCCTGCTGGGTGCTCTGGAACACGGCGCAGCCGTTCCTCTGAGACACCCACAAAGAGGTGTTTCCAAAGGCGCCCGCCTTTGGCACAATGCTCACTTGAATGTCCAGCCCGGCGCATTCCGCGTCCGGGCCGCTCCAATTTGAAGATACGCACACCTCATCATGCTTGAAGGCATCGTCCTCGGCCTCTTCGCCGCCGCCATCCTCTCCTGCGCACTCACGGGCCATACGGTCATCTGGGCACTCATCGCAGGCTTCTTCCTCTTCTCGGGCTACGGGCTCTTCCGCGGACACGGCCTCAAGGCGCTCGGCGCCATGGCCTCGAAGGGCGTGCGCACCATCATGGGCATCGTGATCGTCATGGCGCTCATCGGCATGCTCACGGGCTCGTGGAGGGCTTCGGGCACGATCGCCCGTCTCGTCACGGATGCGGCGGGCTTCATCACGCCCGAATGGGGACTTCTTGCGGCCTTCCTTCTCAACGGTCTTCTCTCCACGCTGACGGGCACGGCCTTCGGCACGGTCGCGACGATGGGCGTCATCACCGCCACGATGCTCGACGCCATGGGCGTGAGCCCGCTCCTTTCGGGCGGCGCCATTCTCGCGGGCGTCTTCATGGGCGACAGGTGCTCCCCCGTCTCGACGAGCGCCGCGCTCGTCGCCGTCGTCACGAAGACGAACCTCTACACCAACCTGAAGCTGATGGTGAAGACGAGCGTCGTGCCGCTTCTGGCCGCATGCGCCGTCTATGCGGCCATCGGCCTTCTCAATCCCGGCAGGGATGCCGGCATCGACGTCACGGGCATCTTCCGCAGCGCCTTCTCGCTCCACTGGACGACCTATCTGCCCGCCGTCGTACTCCTCGCACTCATCTTCCTGAAGTTCTCGATCCGCCTGACCATGGTGGCCAGCACGCTCGCTGCGGTCCTGCTGTGCGCGTTCGTCCAGGACATGCCCTGGCGCACGATCGGCGAGACGCTCGTGCTGGGCTTTGAGCCCGAGGACCCGGGGGTGGCGAAGATGCTCGCGGGCGGCGGCCTCGTCTCGATGCTCCCCGTCTGCGCGATCATCCTGATCTCCTCGACCTATTCGGGCCTGCTCGAGGGCACGGGCCTCATCGCCCGTCTCAAGGGACTGCTGCCCGGCGTCGCGCGCCGACTAACGCCCTTTGGCGCCGTCCTGACGACGGCCGTCGTCACCTGCGGCATCGCCTGCAACCAGGCCCTGCCCGTGATGCTCACGAACCAGCTCTGCGACGAGGTCCGCCCCGACCGCCAGAAGATGGCGATCGACCTTGAGAACACCGTCATCGTGATCGCGCCGCTCATCCCGTGGTCGATCGCGGGCGCCGTGCCCATCGCCTCGGTCGGCGCACCCGCGGCCTGCGTGCTCGCGGCGTTCTACCTCTGGTTCCTGCCGCTCTGGCAGTGGATCCTCGCATTCGTCGAGCGTGCGCGGCAGACTCGCGGAGCCTGATCCAGACGACCTCTGACGCCGCCGGACTCAAAAAAGCAAAAAAATGGAGCACGTTTCAGCGCTAAGAAACGTGCTCCAAATCGTACTACATGTCTGTACGTTGTCTGACTGGTCTACATGCGGCCCAAACGCACAGTAGTAGGACCGCCCCTCAGTCGACCAGGTATAGCTCCATTGGCGGAAGCGGTGGGATTCGAACCCACGAAGGGTTGCCCCTCGCTGGTTTTCAAGACCAGTGCATTCAACCACTCTGCCACACTTCCGACGTCAGATAAGTTTCGCATTCTACAGAAGTAATGAAAAAAAGTCCACAGGCATCGCTTGTTCCGGCAAAAGCGGAAAAAACGTTCTCAGCGCCCGCCTCGACGCTCCGAAGCGGGCCTGTCGGCGAGATTGGGCCTGTCCGCGGGCGCTCCGAGCAGACTCGCTTCGGACCTGAATTCGAAGCGCACGAGCGTGTCGTCGTGGGCGAGTTCGTCGCAGAAGCGGATGTCCATGCCGAGCGCGCCCGTGAAGACGAGCTCCCCGTCGAGCCAGACGAGCGGAAGGTCGGCGCGTTCGAAGGCGGGCACGCCCGCCTCGGCGAAGAGGTCCTTGAGGTACTTCGACGGACGGTTCGGCCAGAGCTTCATTCTTTCGGCGCCGCGGCGGGCGCGAACCTCGAGGGTGCCATCGCGCAGGCGCCTCGCGCTCACGCCGCACTCTCCGGGCAGGCACGGAATGACGGCCAGAGAGCCGTTCCAGCCGGGAAGCGCCAGCGTGTCGCCGCCTTCCCAGACGAGCACCGCATCGCGCGTATCCTCCGACCGTCTGGGCGAGACGTCGCGGATGACGAGAAGGTCGCCCCACCTGCGCATCTCCTTGGAGCGCACCTGAAGCGCAAGCTGCGAGTCGGCGTGGCTCTGCCTCACCTGCCTGAGCCCCTCCTCAAGACGCGCTCGGTTGGGCAGCTGCATGCCTTCCTCCTGCATCCAGGTGCGCAGGCACCAGGCCTGGCGGGCGGGGATCAGCCTGAGAAGCGCGGGAATGCGCAGGGCGTGCGGATTCGCCTCGTCCCTGCACCGCGCAAGATCGTCGAGCGAAACGGAGCGGAGCACCTCGGCCGCCTCGGCCGTGAGCGAAACGGCGCGCGCCGCGGCCTGCCTGAAGCCCGGACGGATCTTGTCGAGAAGCGGCACGACCTCCCGGCGGATGCGGTTGCGCAGGTACTTCGGACTCCGGTTCGACTCGTCCTCGACGTAGCTGAGCTTCACGCTTCGGGCGTACCTGTCGATGTCGGCGCGAAGCACGCCGCTCCAGGGGCGCACGAGCAGAAGCGGCGGCGCGTTTCTCGAGGCTGAAAGTCCAGGGATCACGAGCTCGCGCGTCTGCGGAAAGGCGGCGAGTCCTTCGGGCCCCGCGCCGCGCATCCACTGCATGAGGAAGGTCTCGATGCGGTCGTCCTCGTGATGCGCCGTCAGCACGACGTCATAGGCCTCCTCGCGTGCAAAGCGCGCAAGCGCCCTGTAGCGGACCTCGCGGGCCGCGGCCTCGACGCCTTCGCCCGTCTGCCTGACCGTCACGCGCACGGGCGTGAACGGAATGCGCCTTACCTCGCACTCGGCGCGACAGTGCGTCTCCCAGTCGTTCGCATTGGGCGAGAGGCCGTGATTGACGTAGACCGCATGCACGCGGGCGATGAGAAACTGGCGCGGACGATGAAAGAGCTTCTCGACGACGTCAAGGAGCGCCATGGAGTCGCGCCCGCCCGAAAGCGCCACGACGACGCGCACGGGATTGAGCGGCCTGAGCGAGAATTCGTCCCCCTTGACGCCGAGAAGCGTTTCGGCCGCATCGGAGAGCGCGTCGTAGACGAGCTGCGTCAGACGCTCGGCGAGCGCCTTCGAGCGGCGCGGCGCGGACTTGCGGGCTGGGGCTTTTCTGGGAGCGTCGGACATGGGCGGACTGGAGGGACTCAAAGGGCCGTGAAAAACAAAGCCGTCATTGTACTGCGGCGGGCGACACGAACGGGAAGAAATCCAAAAAAGGCACGTCCTCCATGGAGAAACGTGCCTTTTTGAGACGGGCGGGACGGTGAGGTCCGCTTATTCGGCCTTTTCCGCTTCAGCGGCCTTCGCTTCTTCGGCGGCAGGCCTGGCCTTCACGGACTTCGCGGCCTGTGCGGCCTTCTTGGCGCACGAGCAATCGCAGGGATCGGCCTTGGCGTCGGGCTCGGGAACCTCCTCAGCGAGGCGCTCAAAGCGGCCGTAGCCCTCGAGCCTCTCGGCGCGGCGTGCGAGCAGCGTCGGCATGTCGTGCTTCATGAGGACGCGAAGCTCGTCGACGAGAGCCTTCTTGAGGGTGGTCGCCATGAGCTTGGGATCGCGGTGGGCGCCGCCGAGCGGCTCGGAGAGCACGCGGTCGACGAGGCCGAGCTGCGAGAGGCGCGGGGCCGTCAGGGCGAGCGCCTCGGCGGCGCGCGGGGCCTGGCCGGCGTCCTTGAAGAGAATGGACGCGCAGCCCTCGGGACTGATGACCGAGTAGGTCGAGTACTGAAGCATCATCACGGTGTCAGCGACGGCGATCGCGAGCGCGCCGCCGGAGCCGCCCTCGCCAATCACGCAGGAGACGATCGGCACGTTGAGGGTGGACATCGCGTAGATGTTGTGGCCGATGGCCTCGGACTGGCCGCGCTCCTCGGCGTCGATGCCGGGATAGGCGCCCGGGGTATCGACGAAGGTGATGACGGGCAGGCCGAACTTCTCGGCGAGCTTCATGAGGCGCAGGGCCTTCCTGTAGCCCTCGGGACGGGCCATGCCGAAGTTGCGGCGGGTGCGCTCGCGCAGCGTGCGGCCCTTCTGGTTGCCGATCACGATGACATTCATGTCGGCGAGGCGGGCGAGACCGCCCACGATCGCCTCGTCGTCCGCAAAGGCGCGGTCGCCGTGGAGCTCCTGGAAGTCCGTGAACATCATGTCGATGTAGTCGAGCGTGTACGGGCGGTTCGGATGGCGCGCGACGAGCGACATCTGCCAGGGCGTGAGGTCCGCGTAGACCTTCTTCAGAAGCTCGCGGGACTTGTTCTCCAGCTGCGCGACTTCGGCGTCGATCGAGACGGCGACGGCGCTCTCGGAGGTGTTCTCGGCAAGCTCCCTGAGCTCGTCGACCTTCTTCTCGAAGGCCTCGATGTCGTGTTCAAATTCAAGAAAAACGCGTTTTGCCATGATGGTCGATATGTCCTGAAATGGGTCCGTGGAACTCAGATGCGGCGCCAGGTCGTGCCCTGCGGGCCGTCCATGAGCACGATGCCCTCGTCAAGGAGGGACTTGCGGATTTCGTCGGCGCGGGCGAAGTTCTTCGCCTTCTTGGCCTCGCGGCGTTCCTCGATCAGGGCGTTGATGCGGGCCTCGTCGGCATCGGAGGCGCCGCCCTTGAGGAAGTTCTCGGGGTCAAGCTGCAGGATGTTGAGCACGGCGCCCAGGCCCTTGAGCTGGCGCACGAGGACCGGATCGCCCGTGCGGTTGATCTCGGTGGCGAGCTCGAACATCGCGGCGATGGCGAGCGGCGTGTTGAAGTCGTCGTCCATCGCGGCCTTGAACTGGGCGGCGTACTTCTCGCTCCAGTCGACCTCGCCTTCGGCAGCCTCGCGGCCCTTGAGGGCCCCGTAGAGGCGCACGAGGGCCTTCTGGGCCTCCTCAATGAGCGCGCTCGAGAAGCTGATCGGGCTGCGGTACTGGCTGCGCAGCAGGAAGAAGCGGAGCACTTCGGCGCCGTTGCCCTCGCCGTAGGCGGCTTCGGTGTCCTTGAGAGCGTCGCGGATCGTCCAGAAGTTGCCGAGCGACTTGGACATCTTCTCCTCGTGGCCGGAGGCGTCGCGCACGCGCAGCGGACCCGAGTGCATCCAGACCTTGGCGAACGGCACGCCGGAGGCGGCCTCGCTCTGGGCGATCTCGTTCTCATGATGCGGGAAGATGAGGTCGGGACCGCCGCCGTGGATGTCGAACGTGTCGCCGAGGATCTTGGCGCTCATGGCCGAGCACTCGATGTGCCAGCCCGGACGGCCGCAGCCCCACTTGGATTTCCACTGGGGCTCGCCCGGCTTGGCGCTCTTCCAGAGCACGAAGTCGAGCGGATCGCGCTTGCCGGCAGCCACGTCGACGCGGGCGCCCGACTGCAGGTCGTCGATCGACTTGCCGGAGAGGCGGCCGTAGTTCTCGAACTTGCGCACGGCGAAGTCGACGTCACCGTCGGAACCCTGGTAGGCGTAGCCCTTCTGCTCAAGCTTCTCGATGAGGCCGAGCATTTCGGGGATGTAGTCGGTGGCGCGGGGCTCGTGCGTGGGCGCGAGGCAGCCGAGCGCGAGCATGTCCTCCTGCATCGCGCGGCCGAACTCCTCGGTGAGCTCGGTCGTCGTGATGCCACGCTCGGCAGCGCGGCGGATGATCTTGTCGTCGACGTCCGTGATGTTGCGCACGAAGGTCACCTTCATGCCGGAGGCCTCGAGCCAGCGGCGCACGACGTCGAAGGCCACGAAGGTGCGGCCGTGGCCGATGTGGCAGTAGTCGTAGACCGTCACGCCGCAGACGTACATGCGGACGTGGTTGGGTTCGATCGGGGCAAAGGGGGCCTGCGTGCGGCTGAGCGTCGAATAGATCGAAAGTGCCATGGGTGAGGAGTCCTTCTACTCTTATATATAGGCGTCTGCGCGCATGAAGGCGCGTGCGCAGGGGCGGGATGCGCCCCGCGCTTGCATGCGTGCGTCCTGCGGAGCCGTGAGACGGGAATCATCCGCCGTGAGGCCGCAGTGGGCTAAAATGTGGCGCAGACTGAAACATCGCTGCAGGAAGTATAGCCGTCCCGCCCCCTCGCTGCCGTCGCGAATCGAGCGCAAGCCGCTTTTTTGCGTGCGCCCTAGCCTCAAGCGGGGATGCCCGGTCATCCTTTCCGCCGACGCCCATCATCCAAGACAGAAGAGAAGATACACATGCGACGCCTCATTACCGCCTCGCTCCTCGCGCTCGCACTCGGCTCCGCCCAGGCCGCCACCCAGATGGAGCAGCTCGCCAAGCAGATGCATCCGAGCGAATTCCCGGCCCAGATCGAAAAGCTTCTCAACAGCGGCAAGGCCGCCCAAGCGCTCGAGCTCGCCGACCTCGGCATCCGCAAGAACGAACGCAGCCCGCAGCTGCGCTTCATGAGGGCCGTGGCGCTCGAAAATCTCACCAGGTCCGAAGAGGCCGTGCGCGAGCTCAAGCAGCTCATCATCGACTATCCCGAAATCCCCGAGCCCTACAACAACCTCGCCGTGATCGAGGCGGGTCTCGGCAACCTCGAGGAAGCCGTCGCGCACCTCAAGCAGGCCCTGCGCATCAACCCCGACTTCGCGCTTGCGCGCAAGAACCTCGGCGACGTGTATCTCGCGCTCGCCCGCGAGGCCTATGAACAGGCCGTCGTGAAGCTTCCGAACAACCACGTCCTCGAGCGCCGCCTCAACACGCTCAAGAGCCTCGAGACCGCCCGCTGAGCCGGGCTGCGTGCAACCCAAAACCAAGACAGACAAAAAATATTATGAAAATCCGCTCCCGTATCCTTCTTCCGCTCGCGCCCGCCCTTCTGGGCCTTCCCGGCGTCGTCCTCGCCGCCTCGCCCGCCCGCGACCCGCGCGTCGAGATCGTCACCGACATGGGCACGATCGTCGTGCAGCTCGCCCCGTCGCGCGCGCCCCGCACGGTCGAGAACTTCCTGCGCTACGTCCGCGAGGGCCACTACGCGGGCACGGTCTTTCACCGCGTGATCCAGGGCTTCATGATCCAGGGCGGCGGCTTCACCGCCGAGATGCAGCAGAAGCCCGTGCATGATCCGATTCCGCTCGAGGCACGCGGCGGCCTGCCCAACGACAGGTACACGATCGCCATGGCCCGCACCTCCTACCCGCACTCTGCGACCTCGCAGTTCTTCATCAACGTTGCGGACAACGGCTTCCTCAACGCCTCCCAGGCCGCCGACGGCCAGGGCTACTGCGTCTTCGGCCGCGTCGTCAAGGGCCAGGACGTGGTCGACAAAATCGCCGAGGTCCGCACGGGCGTCAAGGCCGGCATGCGCGACGTGCCCGTCAAGCCCGTGACGATCGTCTCCGCGCGCATGCTCTGAGACACGGAGAACGAGCCTCTCGCACAGCCCAGCTTTGTGCGACAATACGCCATTGCCCGCCGCCCCGCGGGGCGGCGAATGTTTGAATGAATTACGTTTTTAGACTGACAAGACAATGATTCGCTTTACGACCAACAAGGGCGTGATCGACATCGAGCTCGATCACGAACACGCTCCCAAGAGTTCCGCCAACTTCGAACAGTACGTCCGCGACGGCTTCTACGACGGCACGATCTTCCATCGCGTCATCAAGGGCTTCATGATCCAGGGCGGCGGCTTCGAACGAGGCATGAAGGAGAAGGCCACCCGCGCCCCGATCGAAAACGAAGCCGCCAACGGTCTCAAGAACAACAAGTACACCATCGCCATGGCCCGTACGTCCGCCCCGCACTCCGCGTCGTCCCAGTTCTTCATCAACGTCGTCGACAACGACTTCCTGAACCACACGGCTCCGAACCCGCAGGGCTGGGGCTACGCCGTCTTCGGCAAGGTCACGGCCGGCCAGAACGTCGTCGATGAAATCGCCCGCGTTCCCACCTCCACGCACGGCTTCTACGGTGACGTCCCCGTCGATGACATCGTGATCGAAAAGGCCGAAATCCTCTGATAGAGCCCGCTCAACACGAGCCCCTGGGGCGCCGAGATGACACGTCCGGCGCCCTTCCGTTCATTTAGACTGGACAAATCCGCCATGGCAGACAAAAAGGTTCCGGCCCTCTGCGGCCTCAAGAGCGTGCCCGAGCTCACCAATCCCGTCATCATCTCCGACGTGCATCTTGCGGCCAACAAGCCCAAGACCATCATGGCATTCCTGCGCTTCATGAAGAACGTCGCGCCGCGCTTTGCCGAGCTCGTCATTCTGGGCGACCTCTTCGACTACTGGCTCGGCGACGACGCCACGCCCGAAGCCGACCCGATCATCGCAGAACTCAAGCTCTACTCCTCGACCGGCCGCCGCGTGCTCATCATGCAGGGCTCCCACGACGCCCTTCTGGGCGCCGACTTCGCCGAGGCCTGCGGTGCCGAGCTCATCGCCGACCAGATCGTCATTCCCGTCAACGGCAATCCGATCCTCTTCGCCTACGGCGACCAGTGGTGCGTCCGCGACCAGGTCCGCCAGGCCCGCCGCGCCGTGCTGCGCGACCCGATCTGGCAGGAAAACCTCCTCGCCCAGCCCGCCCACGAGCGCGCCGCCGTCATCGACGAGGCCCTGAGGAAGTGCGCCACCGAAAACGAGGCTCCGAAGAACCCGCGCGACTTCGACGTCATTGAAAGCGCCGTCGCCGAATCGGCCCGCGCCGCAGGCGTCGAGCTCGTCATCCACGGCCACACCCACCACCCCGGCGCCCACGTCAACGCCGTCATCGAGCGCTGGGTGCTCCCCGACTGGGAGTTCGACCTCACCGAAACGAGCTGCAGGAGCGGCTACATCACCTTCATGCAGGGCGGCCGCCCGCAGATCCAGATGATGTAACCCTTCTCAAACCGCGCCCGGCAGGCATGCCGGGCGCATTTTCCTCCTGAGAACAACATGTCCGACAAACTTCTCGAGTCCCAGGCCGCCGTCTTCAAGGCACTCGGCCACCCGAGCCGGTTGCTGATGGTCAAGGCCCTCGCAGGCGGCGAGCGATGCGTCTGCGAACTCCGGACCCTCGTCGGCGCCGACATGTCAACCGTCTCCAAACACCTGACCGTCCTCAAGAACGCCGGTGTCGTCGAGGCGGATCGACGCGGCAACAACATCTACTACAGGCTCGTCCTCACATGCCTTTCCGGCGTCTTCACATGTCTGGACGCCGACAGCCGATGCCCGGGAGTCCAAAGGCCGGGCAAGTGCAGCTGCTCCTGAAACCTCCTTCCCACATCAATCTCGTGGTAAACTATTTGGCGGATTAGCCAAATAGCTCAACAGTAGCCGGCCGTTCAGGCCGGCTTTTGACGACCCGCTATTTGGCCAAACAGCCAAATAAGTCTCAACCATGACATCCATCATCTTCAGAGAGGGCGACAAGCCTCATGCTCAAAAGCTTCGGTACGGAGCCGCCGCTGCGGCGGTGCTCCTTTCGTGGTTTGCTCTCTACCGCTGGGCGGAACCTGCCTCAAGCTTGATCGTCTTCGAGCTTCTGGGCCTCTCGCCCGCTTCCAGAACCGGCGCGGCGCTGCAGTTCTTTCTTTATGACAGCACGAAGATTCTGCTTCTGCTCGTGCTGATGATCTATCTGATCTCGCTTCTACGAGCAGGGCTCAATCCGGACCGCGTCCGTGCAATCCTCGCGGGCCGCTCGCGCCTGCCCGGCTACGGCCTCGGAGCGCTCTTCGGCGCCATCACTCCCTTCTGCTCGTGCTCGAGCGTGCCGCTCTTCATTGGCTTCACCGCCGGCGGAATTCCGTTCGGGATCACCATGGCCTTTCTGATCACCTCTCCCGTCATCAACGAGGTGGCCGTCGTCCTGCTCTGGGAACTGCTCGGCTGGAAGCTGACGCTTCTCTACGTCGCAACGGGGCTTCTGATCGGCATTCTCGGCGGTCTGTTCGTTGACGCCATCCATGCCGGACGGTGGCTGCAGCCCTTCCTCCTTCAGTCCTTCGATGCGGATGCCTCCGGCCAGGCCGTCCACGGGAACCCGAGTCTCGGCCTGCAGGCAAGGCACGCCTTTGCGCTGTCGGAAACCCGCGACATTCTGCGCAGAGTTGCCAAATGGGTCTTCATCGGCGTTGGCGCAGCAGCTTTCATCCACGGCTGGGTTCCCGAAGGCTGGCTGCTCGAGCACTTCTCCTCCGACCGCCTCTGGAGCGTGCCCGCCGCCGTTCTGGTCGGCCTTCCCCTCTACACAAATGTCACGGGCATCGTGCCCGTCATGGAAAACCTCCTTCTGAAGGGGCTTCCCCTCGGCACCACGCTCGCCTTCTGCATCTCTGGCGTCGCCGCCAGTCTGCCTGAGCTCATCATGCTCAGGCAGGTGATGACCGATCGGCTCATCGCCGTTTTCCTCGGATTCCTGCTTGTCGCGATCACGGCGGCAGGCTGGCTTCTCAACCTTCTCGCGCCCATGCTCAAATAAGAAGCCGGCGCTCAAACTTCACAAAAGGACAAAAACATGCACATCAGGATTCTGGGAACTGGCTGCAGCCGATGCACCCGCCTTGAACAGCTCGTGAGGGAGCGCGCCGCAGAGCTCCGCCCCGAGGCCATCATCGAAAAAGTCACCGACGTCATGCAGATGCTTCGCCTCGGCGTCATGAGCACGCCTTCGATCCTCATCGACGACAAGCCCGTGGCAGTCGGCCGCGTCCCCTCCCGCGAGGAGATCGATGAATGGCTGCGGCAGGAATGAAGATGCCCGCCGTCCTCTTCTGCTGCACTCACAACAGATGCCGAAGCCGCATGGCCGAAGCCGTCGCCCGACATCTTCTTCCCGGCTGGACATTCATGTCGGCGGGATCCGCACCCGCAGGCGGCATCGATCCCGGTGCAGAGGCCGCGCTGCGCGAGTCGGGACTCGAAGCATCAGGCCCCGCACGACGCGTGCAGGACCTCGACCTTTCGGCATTTGATCTCATCGTCACGCTCTGCGCTCAGGAGGAAAGCTGCCTGTGGCTTCCGCCCGCTCTCTCGAGGCGTGTTCTGCACGTTCCCTTCGAAGATCCGTCCCGTCTCGGCGCCGACACGCCGCAAAGCGTCCGCAACGAGGCCTTCAGGCATCTCATGATCGAACTCGGCGCCTTCTGCCTCACGCTTCCCGACACGCTCGAGAAGATTCATGCGGCAGAGGATATGCGTCGTTCGTGAAAAAATCCGAACGTCCGTTCGTTTTGCCGTAAAATGTCGCATGTTCTCAAACAAGCCCGATCGTCCGACAACCCCGCGGGACGAGCGGAACGACACAAGCACAAACGGAGAGACCCCTTGAGCAACCTCGAATGCAAGCACCGCCTCTACAAGAAGGTCGGCCTGATCGGCAAGGCCTTCAGCCATGAAGTCAGGCTCGAGCTCATCGAGCTCCTCTCCCAGTGTCCGCAGACCGTCGAAAAGCTGTCCGAGATGCTCGACGAGGACTACAAGAGCATCAGCGCGCACCTGCGCGTCCTCTATCGCGCGGGGCTCGTGACCTGCACCCGCAACGGCCGCTTCCAGCGCTACGGACTTGCGAGCCCCAAGGTGGCGGCGCTTGCCGTCATGATCCGAGAGACGGCAGAGCAGAGCATCGCCGAACTTTCCAGTCTCGAGGCCGAAAGCGGCATTCCCAACGCCTCGCTCGGCATCGAGGACGCCGTTCACTACGCCTCCGAAGGCAAGCTCATCCTGCTCGACGTCCGCCCCGAGGAGGAATTTGCGGCGGGACACCTTCCCCACGCCGTCAACATGCCCATCGAAACGCTCGGCAAGCGCGTGCACGAGCTGCCCCGAGGCATGGCGCTCGCCGCCTACTGCCGCGGTCCCTACTGCTTCCTCGCGCACGAGGCGGCAGCCATTCTCGAAGCTTCGGGCCGACGCCTGCAGGTGATCCCCTCGGGCGTCATGGAGTGGTCGAGCAGGGGCGCCGAACTCGAGTCCGCGAGCCCCGAGGAATCCCAGGAAACGCCGCCGCGACGCGGCATCAGAACGAAGGCCTGAGGCCGACGGATCCCTGACGAAGGACAAAATGACGAAAGCCCGCCGCTTGAACAAAGACGGCGGGCTTTTCCTTTGGGAGAGCGTGAACTTCAGAGTTCGCTCATCGCGTGCCTGAGCCTCAGTCCCGCGAGCACGGCGTCATAGTGCGCGTACATCGCGTTCATGTCGCTCGAGAGCCTGAGCGTTTCCGCATCGAGCACCTCGGTGTGGGAGACGAGCCCGTGGCGGTAGCGCTCGCGCACGGCGCGCAGGTTCTCGTCGGCCTGCGCAAGGGCGCTCTGCGCGACACCAAGGCGTTCGTCCGCCTCGTTCACGTTGAGCAGGCACTGCCGGACGGCAAGTTCGACGAGCGAGCCCGCCTCGGCCTTCTGATGCTCGAGCGCGGCGCGCTTTTTGCCGATCTCGGTGACGTTCGCGGCGCGCACGCCGCCGTCGAGGATGTTCCACTTCATCGTGACGCCGACCATCCAGCCGCGGTCGCGGGCGAGGTACGGATCGTCCTGTCTCATCCAGCCGCCGGCCAGAGCCACCTGCGGGAGATAGGCGCCCTTTTCGGCCTTCGCCTGCGCGGCGAGCGCCGCGTCGGCGTGCCTGATGCCCTCGATGGCGGCGTTCTTTCTGACGGCGCGCTCGACGAGCGTAGCCTCGCCGCCCTGAAGGACCTCGGGGAGCGCAGGCTCCTCAAGGCGGGCCTCGGCGTCGAGCGGCCTGCCGATCTCGCGGTTGTAGGCGGACTTCGCGAGGCTGAGCGCGTTTCTTGCGCGGATCACGTCCTGACGAGCGTTCTTCACCCAGACCTCGGCCGCCAGACGGTCGGTCTTGACGACGAAGCCCTTTTTGAAGAGCTTCTCGACGTCGGCGGCGTGGGCCTGGAGCGTGCGCTCGTGAAGCTCGGCGAGTTCAAGCGCGCGCTGCGCCTGCAGGACGTTCACGTAGCGCTCGGCCACCTTCATCTTCACGTCCTGTTCGGCCCCCCTGAGCTCGCTCCCCGCACGGGCCTTCAGGGCCTTGGCGGCCTCGACGCCCGAGACGATGCGCCCGCCCGCAAAGACGGGAAGCGTCGCGACGGCGCCGTAGCCGTAGGTGCGGTCCTTCGCAAGCGGCATGGACATGCCCATGAAGCGCATCTGAGGCGCCTCCTCGAGCCTGAGGTAGTTCGCCTGCAGGTCCACGCTCGGCAGGTGCTTGCGCTCGGCGGCGCTCACAGCCGCATCGGCCGCCTCCTCGGTCGCGCGGGCGGCTTCGAGCACCCGGCTTCCCGAGAGCGCGGCGTTCCACGCGTCGTCGAGCGTCTCGGCCGCGAGCGGGCCCGCGGCCAGCGTCCCGGCCAGAAGGACGCCGATCAGCTTCTTCACATCACTCGTCATGCCTTCACCTCCGTGGCGGCCGCCTTCGTTCCGTCTTCGTCCGCATGGAACGGGAAGGCCTTGTAATACTGATAGAGCAGGATCGGAACCACGAACACCGTGCAGCACGCGCTCACGAGCGTGCCGAAGATGAGCGAGATCGCCAGTCCGCGGAAGACCGCGTCGGTGAGCATGATCAGGCTGCCGCACACGACGCACAGCGACGTGAGCAGGATCGGACGCATGCGCACGCTGCCCGCCTTGAGCACGGCTTCCTTGAGCGGCATGCCGAGCCTGAGGTTGTCGATCACGAAGTCGATGAGCAGGAACGAGTTTCTCACCACGATGCCCGCCAGCGCCGTAAAGCCGATGAGGGACGTGGCCGAGAACTGCTCGCCCAGGAGCCAGTGGCCGGGGAAGACGCCGATCACGCCCATGAAGACCGCAGAGAGGGCAATCACGGGGAGAAGGAACGACTTGTAGTAGGCCACGAGCATCAGGTAGATGCCGCCCACCGCGAAGGAGAGCGCAATGACGAGGTCCCTGTAGGAGTTGAGCATCATGCGGATCTCGCCTTCCCAGAGCAGCTCGACGCGCGACTGCGTGAGGTCGGGGCGAACCTCGGAGACGCCGAGGTTCGACGTCGCGAGCGTTCCGCCCGCCGGCAGCGCCATGCCCTCGAGCCTGTTGTTGAGGTCGATCACGGCATAGGTGGCCGTCGTCCAGCCGAGCTCGCCGCCGATGCGCGTCATGGGCACGCCGTCCTTGTGGCGGATCGTCTGCTCGGCGGCGCCCGTCTCCGTGGTCACCAGGGAGGAGAGCGCCACGCGTGCGCCGCCCGCGCCCGGCACCGTCACGCCCGAGAGGAGCGACGGATCGAACTGGGCCTCGTCGGGAATGAAGAGCCTCACGGGCACCGGCTCGCGCTCGCCGCCGACGTGCGCGTATCCGCTCACGTCGCCCGAGACGAGCTTGCGCAGGAGCCCCGCCGCTTCGGCCGCATTCACGCCCGAGAGCGCGGCCTTCTCGCGGTCGATCGCCAGACGACGCTCGACGACGTCGGCCTCGGCGTTCCTCACGATCTCGACCATGTCGTAGGTCTTGCGGAACTCGGCTTCGATACTGTCGGAGATGACCCTGAGCTCCTTGGGATCACGCCCGTAGACCTCGGTGAGGACCGTGGCGACGAGCGGAGGTCCCGGAGGATCCTCGACCACCTGGATCGTGCTGCCGGGCCATGCGGCCGCGACGGGCCTGAGCGCCTCGCGCAGCTCGCTCGCGATCTCGATCGTCGAGCGTCGGCCCGTGTCCTTGTTCGTGAAGTTCACGCGCACGGCGCCGATGTTCGAGCCCTTTTCGCCCGCGCCCTTGAGGAGCGAGTTGAAGTCGTCGATGCCGCCTTCGCCCGTCCAGCTCTGGTAGTTGACGACCTCGGGAATGCGGGAGACGACGGCCGCGACGTCGCGGACCGCGCGGTCGGTCACCTCAAGCGCCGTTCCCTCCTTCATCTTCACCGTGACGTTGAAGGTGTTCTTGTTGTCCTTGGGGAGGAACCCCATCTGCACGCCGAAGGCCGACGGTTCGCCCGCGGGCCCCTCGGGCCTGATGAACTGCCACGCGGGCAGCACGCACGAGGCCGCGAAGCTTGCCGCGAGCGCGAGCATCAGCACGAGCTCGCGCACGGGATAGCCGATCACGCGTCCCGCGACCGCGTCGTAGACGCGCGCGATGAGGATGGGCTCCTCCTTCGGGGGCTCGCCGCCCTTTTCATGGCTCATCGGAATCCAGTGCCTGCACATCCAGGGCACGACGCTGTAGGCGATGAAGAGCGAGGCGAAGATCGCCACGGGAACCGTGACGCCCACGGGATGGAAGTACTGCTTGGGCATGCCCGTGAGCGTGGGCACGAGCGAGTAGAAGACGAGCATCACCGTGAAGGTGGCCATCATCGTGGGGCTGCCGATCTCGTCGGCCGCGCGCACGACCTGCACGGGCTTGGACTCCTTCGAGCCAAGGCCGAAATGACGCACCACGTTCTCCACGACCACGATCGCGTCGTCGACGAGAAGGCCGAGCGCGATGATGAGCGCGTAGAGGCTCAGGCGGTTGATCGTGAGTCCGTCGATCTTCGTGATCGTGAGCGTGATGGCGAGAATGAGCGGAATCGAGAGCCCGACGATGAGCGCGGGCCTGCGGCCGAGGAAGAGCCAGGTCACGGCCACGACCGAGACGAGCGCGATGCCGAGATGCTCGAGGAGGAGGTTCACGGCGTCGTTCGCGCGCTCGCCGTCGTTTCGCGTCACGACGACATGCACGCCCTCGGGCACCGTGGCCTTCATGCGCTCGACGCGCTCGATGACCTGGTCGGCCACCTCGACGGCGTTCGTGTTCTTTTTCTTCGCCACGGCGAGCGTGACGGCGTTCATCTCGCGTCCGCCCGTGAGCACGTAGTTGTCGGCGTCGCTTCGCCCGTAGGCAAAGCGCGTCGTCATCGTGCGCCGCGCGGCGGGCCCGTCCGTGATCTCGGCCACGTCGCCGAGCCTCAGGGTGCGGCCCGAGAAGACGCCGATCGGCAGGCTGCGCAGCTCGTCGACGCCTTCGATGCCGTTGGCGAGCCTCACCTTCTGCTCAAGGCCGTTTTCAACCACGCTGCCGAGCCGGGCCGCCACGTTCGAGGCGGCGACCGCCATGCGCACGGAGTCGAGCGTCGCCCCGAAGCTCTGAAGCCTTTCGGGATCGATCGCGACCGTGAACTCGCGGCTGCGGCCGCCTTCCACCGTCGTCGTCGAGACGTCGGCCATGCTGAGGAGCTCGTCGCGCATCGCATTGGCGATGCGTCTGAGCGCAAAGTCGTCGTACTTCTCGCTCGCAAGCGTGACCGTCACCGCCGCCACGTCGTCCGCGTCGGCGCTCACGATCATCGGCACGGACGCCGCCGCAGGCAGCAGGTGCCGTCCGCTGTAGACGCGGTCGTAGAGCTTGTTGAGCGACGCCTCCTTCTCCTCGCCCACCTTGAAGCGGACGGTGAGGCGCGCGACCGAGTCGGACGCCGCGCCTTCGGTATGGTCGACGCCCGGAATCTGGTTGACGATCGCCTCAAGGGGCTTGAGCACGGTCTGCTCGACCTCGGAGGGCATGGCGCCCGGCAGCACCACCTGAACGAGGGCGCCGGGCATCGTGATCTGCGGATTCTCCTCGCGGGGCGTGGAGAGCACCGCCCAGAGGCCGCAGATGAGACAGCCGAGAATGACGATCGAGGTGAGCTTGGAGTCGACGAAGAACTCCGAGAGCTTCCCCGTGATGTGTCCTGCTACGCGCATGAGCGCCTCCCGCTAGTTCTGACGATCGGCGATCCTGACGGGCGAGCCCTCGTTGAGGGTCGCCCTGGGCGAATCGACCACGACCTCGCCGCCCTCGAGGCCCGCAAGCACCGTGACGAAGTCGCCGCGACGCTCGCCGAGCCTGAGCCAGCGGAACTTCGCCTCGCCGTCCCTGACGACGAAGACGCCTTCAAGGCCTGCGCGCTTCGTGAGGGCCGAAGCCGCCACGCGCACTTCGGACGTGCCCGCAAGCTCGAAGACGGCCGTGCCGAAGGTGCCGGGCATCACGTCCGCCGCATCCCCGCTGAAGGCAATCTTCACGAGACAGGTGCGCGTGAGTTGGTCGGCGGAGTGCACGACGCGCTCGACTGCGCCCGCAAGCGGCGCCCTGCCCTTGAGCTCGATCCTGACGGCCATGCCTTCCCTGACGCCGGGCGCGAACGATTCGGGCACGTAGGTCTCGAAGACGGGCGCGCCCGCGCTCTCCATCATGACGATGGGGGCGCCCGGCGTCACGAGGTCGCCCTCGCGCTTGACGAGCATCACCACCGTGCCGTCGAAGGGCGCGCGCACGTCGGCGTACTCGAGCTGCACGCGGGCTGCGTCGAGCTGCGCCTCGGCAGCCCTGAGCCTCGAGGCCGCGGCCTCGTGGTTGAGCCTCACCTTGCGCCACTCGTTGTCGGAGACGACGCCGTCCTCGTGAAGCGAACGGAACTTGCGCATGTCGACCGCCGCATCGCGCTCGGCGGCTCGGGCGGCCGCAAGCGACGCCTCGGCCGCCTCGATCCCCGCCCTGACGTCCGTGACGTCGAGCCTGGCGACGGAGTCACCCTTCGAGACGCGCGCGCCTTCACGGGCGGGCAGCGCCCTCAGATAGGCCGTGACGCGGGAGGCGATCGCCACGCGTTCGCGCGCGGCGGCCGTGCCGCTTGTCGTATAGGCGCCGGACACGTTGCTCTGCAGCGCCGCGGGAACGACCGTCTCGACCGCGCCCTGTGCGGGCGCCGCAGGCTCCGGAGCCTCCTTGCAGCCCGAGAGCGCCAGAAGCGCGGCGAAGAAGCCCGCCGCAAGGCCCGTTTTCAGAAATCTCATGACGCCTCCCGTCACCTGGGACTGACATGCACCTCAAGCAGTCCCGCCACGTATTCGATCATCTCCGCCTCTTCGTAGAGGCCGGGACCCGCCCCGGGAATCCGCTCGATGAGCATGCGGCCCTCGTAGGGCATGAAGCACAGCGAGCAGAGCGAGAGCACCCAGCGCCTGCGGTCGCCCGTCACGCCGAGCTCGGCCGCGAAGCCCATCATCAGGTCGAAGAAGCGCTTGAGGGGCTTCGTCGCGAAGATGAGCGCATTCTCGCGGTCCGTGTCGATGAGCACGCGCTGAAAGAGAATGCAGCCGTCGTTGTTGGAGGAAAAGCGCCCGATGATGCGGGCGATGACGCGGCGCAGCCTCTCGGGAGGCGTGCCGTCCTGAATGCGCACCACCTCCTCGATGCTGTCCGTCACCTGCTTGATCGCATGGTCGACCGCATGCCTGTAGAGGTCGATCTTGTCGGAAAAATGGTAGTAGATCGCCGCCTGCGTGAAGCCGACCTCAAGCGCAACCTCGCGCATCGAAACGCCTGCATACCCGTTGCGGGCGAAAAGCCTCAGCGCGACTTCAAGCACGGTGGCGCGGGCGTCGGCCCCTCTCTGTTTTCTGGGATCCCTTGTGGTGGTCATCTTCGTTCCCTTTTCTGCTGCTGCTGTTGTTGTCGAACGCACTTACTGATCGTTCAGTAAGTATCCTTGTTTTCAGTATACGTCAGCTGCGGCAGAAGAAAAACCGGCCTCAGGGAAAACGAAAACCCCTCCGACGGCACTGCGGCGGAGGGGTTTTCAAATGGAATATCCGGATGCTTATTCCGAACGCCTCTTCGAAAGGCGAAGGGCGTCGGCGGCCGAGAGGAAGGCGATGACGGCTCCCCAGATCATGACGACGGGCGCGGTGGTCTCGGCGCAGGGCGCGTTCTCGACGGCGCACGGGCCGATGACGAAGGCGGCGGCGAGCGTGATGACGATGCCGAGCAGCATGTTCATGAGCTGGATGCCCGCCGCAAGGCCTGCGGACGAGAACTGCAGCATGACGCCCGCAAGGGCGCTCGCGAAGCCAAGGACGGCCGTCATGCGCACGAGGTAGAAGCACGGCGCGGCGGCGTCCTTGTGAAACGGCAGGACGAACATGACGGCGATCGTGAGGCCGAGGCCCACGAGCATCATCAGAAAGCCGGAGAGAAAGGCGGGACGCTTCATGTTGAATAAGACTCCAGGAAATTCGGTGCGGGATGCGGGAAGGCGAATTCTACCCGTCCCGCCCCCTCGGCTCAAGCCCTCGATCACCCCTTGCTGCCGGGGATACCGGGCGGGCGCGGGCGGCCCGTGCGGTGCATGTCACCGTCCTGCATCAGGTGGACCGCATCGTTGAGGGTGCCCGTGTGCACCGTGGCGGGGAGGCTTCTCTCGAGCTGCGGCGACTCGTCGGCCTGCTCCTCGCCGCGCCTCTCGACCACCTCGCGGGCCACGCGACCGTTGCCGCCCGACTCGTAGATGCTGACGGTCTCGGGGCCCATGTCGGCGATGACGGAGACGTCCTTCATCTGGGAGGGGATCGTCATCGTGAACTTCACGCCCCGCGAGCCGTTGCGTGCAACCGTGATGTTGCCCGCATGGCGCTCGGCGATGTTGGCGACGATCGAGAGCCCGAGGCCCATGCCGGCCTCGCCCTTGCTTGTCTGCAGCGGCTTGAAGAAGCGCGAGAGCTGCTCGTCCGAGATGTAGGGACCGTTGTCGCCCACCGTCAGGATCCAGGTGTGCTCGTCGCTCGGATAGAGGCAGACCTCGATCTTCGGATCGGGAATGCCCGAAATGGCGTCGGCGGCGTTCTTGAGGAGGTTGAGCACCACGAGCTCGATCTCCCAGCCGTCGACCTCGGCCATGCTATGCGGATGCATGCGCACCGTCAGCTCGGCGTCGGTCGTGCGCGAGCGCCTGAAGGTCTGGATGGCGTTCTCGATGATGATCGAGAGGTCGGAGACCTTGCGCGGCGGATAGTCGTGCTTGGCGTAGGAGCGCACGCGCTCGACGATCTTGCTCGCGCGTTCGGCCTGCAGGACGATCTCCCTCAGGGCGAGCTCAAGCTTCTCGCGCTCGACGTCGCCGCGCCCGAGGCGCCTCAGAAGGCCGTTGCCGTAGTTGGTGATGGCGCCCAGAGGCTGCTTGAGCTCGTGCGCGATGATGGTCGACATCTGGCCCACGATGCCCGTGCGCTCGAGGTTCGCGATGTGCTGCCTCGACTGCGCGGCCTCGGCCTCGATGCGGTCTCGCTGGCCCAGGGCGTCGCGAAGCGCCCTCGTGCGGCGGCGCACCAGGATCGAGAGCGTCGTCGTGTACGTGAGCACGAGGAAGATCACGAGCATGATGAGCGCGATGATCTCGGCGTGCTCCCTCACGAAGCGCTGGAAGCTCCAGCCCGCAAGGTCGCTGTAGGGACCGATCTTGAGCGTGTAGAAGAGATCGAAGACGGGACGGTTCGTCACGGGCAGCGCCCATTCGGCCCCGTACTTGATGCTCGACATGCCGAGCAGCACGGCGGTCATCGCCTTCTTGAGCGTCGGATCGATGTCGTTGACGGCCGCAAAGACGCGCCCGGGATAGACCTCGGTCGAGTGGACGCAGGAGAGACCGTCCTTCTTCTTGGGATTGAGAACCTCGATCTCGTCCATCGGAAAGGACGGATCAAGCGCGAGCTGCTCGAGCGCGCAGGCGGGCAGAAGCCCCACGCGCTCCCTGCCCGCAAGCACGTATTCGACGAGGTCGCGCTGCGAGTTGTTCGTGAAGGTCGTCCTCGAGAGCAGGTCCTCGTAACCGATGCGACGGCGCTTGACGAGCTCGCCCGCGCCGACGAGCCAGGCCGACATCGACTTCGGGGTCATGGCGGCGAGCTCGTGCGTGGCGACGTAGGTGAGCGGATCGTGCACTGCGGAGCCGTCGGCGGGCTTTTTGCGGAAGAAGGTCGAGGCCATCGCCTCGCTCGGACTGTCGCCCGTGCCGGGCCACATGACGGCGATCTGCTCGACGCCGCCCATGGCCTGCTCGAGGGCGTAGAAGGACTGGTCCGCGATGAAGAAGTCCACGCCGCCCGTGCGGATCGACTGCGACAGGTCGCGGTCGTTCAGATAATAGATGTTCACGTTCTGCGAGCCGAACATGACGCGGATGAACTCCTTCGTCGCGTTGATCATCTCGGCGTCAGGCTCTGATCCGGGCTCGTTGTGGACCGCGATGCGCATCGGACGCTGGAAGTTCAGCTGTCCCACGGCCTCGGGACGCTCGAGGCCGTCGTCGGGCACTCCGCCGCCGTCGCGGCTGATGATGGGCGAGCGGTCGCGCTGGTGCGGATTGATGATCGCGAGCACGTCCCCCGAGGGCGTGCCCGTGCTCGTGCCCATGCCGAGGTAGGATGCGCTGACGGCGGCCCCGAAGGCGCACGACGCGATCCCGAGGGCCGCGGCGCCTGCAAGAGCCGCCCTGATGATGTGGCTAAGCATAGGTGGGTTTGTGCCGGCGGCAGGCGGGCGTGGCCGTGCGCACTGCAGCCGGGTGAGGCAAAATGTTCGTACGAAAAACTGTCCTAATTGTGCCACCTGCCGACCGAATCATGTCCGAAAAAGCACTGAAGCCTGCGCTGACCGACGTCGGGCTACGATATAACACCAAGCTCGCGGACGTGCTCCCGCCAGACCTCGCCGAGCCGCTCAGGACCTTCGGCATCGAGACGGCCGAGGACCTCTACGAGTGCGCCGCCAACGCGGGCGCCTCGTGGTTCCGCCCCGTCACGGGCATCGACGCCTCGACGGCCACGGCCCTCATGACCTGGCTTCACAGGAACGGCAGGGACGTGGGCGAAGTGACCGAACGCTTCTTCCTGCCGGGCTGCGCGCCCTCGCCCGAATCTCGCTCCGTCGCGACCCAGGCCTCCGACGAAGGCATCGTGCCCATGGAGCGCCTCGTCGTGCCCGAAGGCCTGCGCGGAGACCGGGGCCTCAACAGGGCGCCCGCCATGGCCTGTTCGCTTGACGCCGAGGACGACCTCTCGGCCATCCGCGTCTGGCTTCAGGCACGCGCCTCCAATCCCAACACGCAGGCGAGCTACAGGAAGGAGGCCGAGCGCTACCTTCTCTGGTGCCTGCTTGAGCGCCGCACGGCGCTCTCCTCCGTGAGGGCGGGCGACGCGGCGCTCTTCCTGCGCTGGCTCGAGGGGCTCGGCCGCACCGACGAGAAGGCATGGACGCAGCAGTGGCGCATCCCCCAGAGCCGCTGGATCGGTCCCAAGAACATGCCCCGCACCTCGCCCGCCTGGCGCCCCTTCAACGGCCCGCTCTCCGCAACGAGTCGAAGAAACGCCGTCGTGGTCGTGCGTCAGCTGCACAACTTTCTCAAGAACACCGGCTATCTCATCTTCAGCCCCTTCGACCAGGTGAGTCCCAAGGTCCCGCTCCTCAAGGGCGAAGGAGCCCCGCAGGCCTTTGCGGACCGCTCGCTCACCGACGAGCAGTGGGCCGAGATCGTCTCCCGCATCGACGATCTCCCCGAAGGATGGCCACGCGAGCGCATGAAGCTCATTCTGATGATGGGCAAGAGCCTCGGCATGCGCGCCTCAGAAATGCTCGACGCGCGCACGGGCTGGATCGTCGAGAGGCGCGTGGGCTTCAAGGTCCGCGCCGCCATCGAGATCGTCGGCAAGGGCGCCAAGGTAAGGCGCCTGCCACTCAACGACGAGCAGCGCACGATCATCGACGACGCGCTCAGGGCCCGCGGCATTGCGGGCGTCGCGGGGTCCGATCCCGAAACGCCGCTTCTCGTCAACCTCGGCCGCGGCAGGAACGCACACGGCCCCATGACCCGAAGCGGACTATACGTCGTGCTCACGAAGTTCCTCGAGGAAGTCGCGCTCGACGTCGCCTCCGAGCGTCCGATGGACGCCGCCAAGCTCCGCGCCTCGTCCACCCACTGGCTCAGGCACACCTTCGCCGTCAACGCCCTGACCGAAATGAGCGTCAACGTCGTGCAGGCCGCCATGGGACACGCCTCCGTGGCCACGACGGGCCGATACCTCTCGCCCGAAGAAGAGGCGATGAGCGAGGCGATGGAGAAGATGAAGGCGCTTTGATTCCGGGAAGGAAAGACGCCCACAGAAGACAACACGGCCCCATCTTCCTTCACGGAAGGCGGGGCCGATTCTTCCGGCCTTAAGAATTAGACCTTGGGTAATCCGACGACGAGGTTCGGCTTCGTCAGAGCGGGATCGGGAAGTCCGGTGGACGCCGCGTTCGCACCGTATCTGGCGCGAAGTTCGTCAATGGGACCGAACGCGATCGCCCTTTGCGGGCAGGATTCAACGCAGATAGGCAGATGTCCCTTTTCAACCAGATGCTTCACATGAAACGTATAGCCCCCCAACCCAGAACCGTCAGCATCAAAGCGCCGAACCAACCCCTCCACTTCATCCAGAAGGCCATCATCGGATTGTCCCGAAGATGAGCATATGGTCCGCGCTTGAGCGTCCTGTACAAATCCTTGACCTGACCAAAATCCGTGACCAGCGACCATTTCCCGAACGACGAGGCGGGCATCGACAGCACAGCGGTGCTCACCGCCTTGGCCGTCTCCCCACTCACATGTGCCGCAATGCCGAAGATGGTGCCCGGATAAAGCATCCCGGTCCTGGAACAGCGTTCGTCAATTTTTGGAGATCGCCGACTACTCGAAAGTGTTCTGCAGGAAATCCCTGTTGAGCCAGCTTTTCCAGTTCACACCTAGCGACGACAGCCGCATCTCCCTCGCCCGCCTCCAGACGTTCCAGCGAGGTCGGAGCTATGTAGCTGTTGAAGGTCGTTCGGCTAAGGAAGGAAGCCGCGTCAAGTCCTGTTCGTTCGAGCTGCCCCTCAAAAATCATCCAAGTGCCGAAACTATCTTGAGCATCGGACAGAATATGAAGATTCTTCAAGTCCTCAAGATCGTGAACAGAAGACTTTTTTCGGTCTAACGACGGCCATGCCACTGACATATGAGGGGTCGGTTGCATCGGCAGACCTGTTCGCAGCCAGTTGTTCGGCTAGTCCCTGAGATTGAAGGTCGGCAAAGATGCCGGCCTCGGCGATGAAGGCATGGACATTTTGAAGGCGCACTGCCTCATGAAGTTCTGCGGGAGACATGCATTTGATTCCAATGCGTGCATTGGGCAGCGTGGTCCGCAAATAAGTGAGCGTCGGCTGAAGGGTTTCGATGACAAAGCTCGACGGCAACGTGGACTGGACGGCAACCGAAAGATAAACGGAGTACTCTGGATCGCGCCCCCAGCTCGAAGAATCTGCGGCGACAGAAGCCGACACAGCAAACCATCAGGCACGCCGCCGCAAGGAGACGATTCATCTACGCCGACCTGACCGAAGCCGACTTCATGACGATACGCTCAGACCTGGCCACCGAGCGCCCTGACGTAGACGAGCAGCACGCCCTCCCAGACCTGGCGGGGTGCGAGCGGATGCTCGGCCGAGCGGCGCATTTCGGCGACGGCGGCATTGAGCGAGAGAAGGTTCTTCATCGTCGCATCGGCGGCGATCTTCTCGAGCACGTCCTTCTCGCGGATGAAGAAGTGCGGCTCGGCGCCCGACTTCACGCGCAGCAGGTCGTAGCACCAGCGGGAGAGATAAAGCGCAACTGCGGGAATGCCCATCGAGGCCGAGTAGCCGCGCACGATGCTGTCGGGCGTGAGGCTGCGGCCGCGGGCGAGCAGGTCCCTGAGCGTGGCGGAGGCCTTCGCGTCGAGCGTGAGGCCCGTGATGTCCTTCACGGCGTTGAGGGGCGCGCCGCCCGCCATGGCGAGCGCGACCTCGGGATCGCCCTTGAGGCGCTTCTGGGTCGAGAGCCATGCAAGCGCGTCCTCCTTCGACGGAACGCCCACGCGCAGCAGGCGCGACCTCGAGCGGATCGTCGGGAGCACGGCGTCGATGTCGTCGGCCGCAAGAATGAAGACGCACCCCTCGGGCGGCTCCTCCATCGACTTGAGCAGCGAGGCGGCGGCCTCGGCGCGCACCATGTCGGCGGGATAGACGAGCACGCAGCGGCGTCCTCCGCGGCTCGGCGCCATCGTGAGGAAGTCCGTGAGGGCGCGGAACTGATGAATGCGGATTTCGCGCGAAAGCTTCTTCGAGGACGAGGAGGTTTCGGGCGGGGTGTACGGCAGGTCGAGCGCGTTTGCGAGGAATTCGCTCACGACGATGCGGCAGTCGGGATGGCCGTTGGCGTGCATCATGCGGCAGCCAGGGCACTTGCCGCAGGGCGACCCGTCGGCCTTCGGGCTTTCGCAAAGAAGGCGCTCGGCGAACCAGCGGGCGAGCTCGAACGTGCCCACGCCGGGCATGCCGTGGATGAGGATCGCGTTGGGAAGCCTTTCGCGCATCGCGTCAAGGCGTGCGGCGGCCTCCTCGAGCCAGGGGTACTGCGTCAGAGCCATTTGGCGAACTCCTTCTCAAGCTGCGCGGCGATCGTCTCGGGCGCCTCCTCGGCATTGACCCTGACGAAGCGCTTCGGATCACGGGCGGCGCGGTCCAGATAGGCGTTGCGCACGCGGGCGAAGAAGTCCGCGCTCTCGCGTTCGAACCTGTCGCCTTCGCCCGCACGGATCGTGCGGCGGCGCGCAGCCACCTCGGGCGCCAGATCAAAGAGCACCGTCACGTCGGGCGCAAAGCCCGCGAGCGTCCAGGCCTCGAGCGCCTCGACGTCCTCGCCCTTCATGCCCTTGCCGCCCGTCTGATAGGCGTAGGTGGCGTCGGTGAAGCGGTCGGAGAGAACCCAGGCGCCGCGCTCAAGCGCAGGCTTGATCACCTTCTCGGCATGCTCGCAGCGGGCGGCGAAGAAGAGCAGCGTCTCCGTGCGCGGCGTCATCTCGTCCGTAAGGAGCAGGCCGCGGATCTTCTCCCCGAGCGGCGTGCCGCCGGGTTCTCGCGTGCGCACGACCTCATGCCCCGCGGCCCTGATGAGGCGCTCGAGCCCGTCGATCTGCGTGGTCTTGCCCGCCCCGTCAATGCCTTCAAAGGAAATAAAGCGTCCTGTCGCCATCTGTGAAACTCCGAACTGAAACTCTCGGGGCCGCGCTCGGACGACCCGCTACGGCATTGTAGCGGATCGGCCCGCGCCGCCACGAAGACGCACATTCAAACAAACGCTCACGACTCGGCGGGCTCCACAGGCCGTGAACCGGCATCCGCCCGCGCTAAAATGTGCCGCACTTCATCCTTCGGAGGCACAAGCCGCCCGAAGGTCCCGAACACTCAACCCAGGACTTCCCGTCGTGACGCAAGAAGAGAAGAAGAACACCGAAGCCGCCGCACCCGAAGCGCAGGAGCCCGCAGAGCAGAACGCAGGCACGATGGCGGCGACCGCCCTGCCCCGGAATCAGAATGAGGCTCAGGATAAGGCTCAGCCCGAAGCGAAGGCTGAAGGCGCGCCCGACGAAAAACCGGAAGAAAAGGCGGGCGAAAAGCCGGCTGAAAAGCCCCGTCGCCGCCGTCGTCCGCTCCCGCTCGTCGCGGGCGGCATGCTCGTCGTGCTCTGCGCGGCCATGGGGCTTCGCTGGGAGGCCGACCAGCGCGTCTTCGAGCGTGCGGTCGAGTCCGCCACGCCCGACACCGCCGTGCGCATCACGGTCGAGACGGGCGACTCCGCGCGCCGCGTAATGGAGCGCCTGCGGGAGGCGGGCCTTCAGGTGAAGGACTTCGACATGCGTCTGGCCGCACGCCTCGTGAAGGACCACAAGCTCTCGAGCATCCACACGGGCACTTATGAGTTCAAGCCCGACCTCACGCCCGCAGGCATTCTCGAAACGCTCGCCAGGGGACCGATCGTCGACCAGTCGCTCAGGATTCCCGACGGCGCGCCCGTCTGGGAGGTACTCGCCATCTTCAGGAACGCGACCGCGCTCAAGCAGACGGCCGCCTCGATGCCCGAGGCCGAGCTGCGCCGTGCGCTCGGCATCGACGCGGGCTCGCTCGAGGGATGGTTTGCGCCCGACACCTACCACTACACGTCGGGGAGCGCCGACCTTGCCGTCATGAAGCAGGCCGTCGCCAAGCAGAAGGCCCTTCTGGCCAAGGCCTGGGAGTCCCGCTCCGAGGCCGCCAGGGTGAAGACGCCCTATGAGGCGCTCACGCTCGCCTCCATCATCGAGAAGGAGACGGGCCTTGCCACTGATCGCCACCTCGTGAGCTCGGTCTTCAACAACCGCCTGAGCATCGGCATGCCGCTGCAGACCGACCCGACCGTCATCTACGGCCTCGGCGAGAAGTTCAGCGGCAACATCACCCGCAAGGATCTGCAGACGCCGACCCCTTACAATACGTACGTCATTCCGGCGCTTCCGCCCACGCCGATCGCCGCGCCCACCTGGGCCTCGATCGAGGCTGCGGTCAATCCCGCCAACACCAGGTTCCTCTACTTCGTCTCGAAGGGCGACGGCTCGAGCCATTTCTCGCAGAGCCTCGCCGAACACAACCGCGCCGTCAGGCAGTTCATCCTGAACCGCCCGAAGACGCAGAAGAAGGCCAAGCCCAAGGAACCGCAACCTACGAAGGAAACAGCACGGTCAATAACCCCTGTCTGAAGACAGAGGCTTGAAAGAGTCTTTATTGACTAGCCTCAGCGCCCCTCTTTCGAGAGGCGCTACGTTGGTTGGGAATGTATAGGCACCGTGGGATGTACATCCTAGTTCCACGCTCTGCGGCCTGTGATTAAAAGCTCTGAGAGGTAGGAGCGGTGTTGCAGGCACCAAACCCCTTCCAACATTGGCGAAGGATGTCAACAGGCCTTCGGGCCGTGTAAGCGGAACCTGCGGGTATCCGCAAAGGAGATACTTTGAAAGTATTTGTTTTGAACATGCGCGGTCAGCCCTTGATGCCGTGCTCGCCTGCAAAGGCGAGGCATCTGCTCAAGGCTGGAAAAGCCGTGGTGAAGCGTCGAACGCCATTCACGATTCAACTTCGAATCGCCACCGGTGAAACGAAGCAGAACGTGACGCTGGGCGTTGATGCAGGCGCAAAGCATGTCGGCCTTTCCGCTGCGACGGAAAAGGAAGAGGTCTTTGCGTCCGAAGTCGAACTTCGACAGGACATCACGGGGCTTCTGGCTGCCCGGCTCTCGCTGCGTCGTGAGCGCCGCCAGCGCAAGACGCGCTACCGTGCGCCGCGCTTTTTGAACCGTGTACGCTCGAAACACAATGGATGGCTTCCCCCTTCCGTTGAAAACCGCATTCAGGCGCACCTGTCGCGCATTGATGCGATCTGCGGACTGCTGCCTGTCACCAAGATCGTGATCGAGACGGCGTCCTTCGACATTCAGAAGATCAAGCATCCGGATGTCGAGGGCACGGACTATCAGCAGGGCGATCAGCTCGGCTTTTGGAACGTGCGTGAATACGTTCTCTTTAGAGACGGTCACGTTTGCCAACACTGTCACGGTCATGCGAAGGACAAGATCCTCAACGTACACCACCTCGAAAGCCGCCAAACCGGCGGCGATGCGCCCAACAACCTGATTACGCTCTGCGAGAGGTGCCACAAGGCCTGTCACGCAGGGAAGATCAAGTTGAAGGTCAAGCGCGGCCAATCGTTCAGGGAGGAAGCCTTCATGGGCATCATGCGTTGGACATTGCTCGATCGCGTGCGCAAGGCGCATCCCGGCTTGCCTGTTGAGAACACCTACGGCTATCTGACGAAGAACACGCGCATCACCCAGGGACTCCCCAAAGCGCATTGCGTCGATGCCTACTGCATTGCGGGAAACCTCAAGGCCGTACGAAGAGGCGTCCACCTCTATCAGCGACAGGTGCGCAAGCACAACCGTCAGATTCACAAGTGTACGGTGCTCTCGAAGACGCTTAAGGACGGCACGAAGATCGGATACCGAAAGCTCAATCAAACACCGCATCTGGTCAAGAACTTCAGGCTCTTCGACAAGGTGAGATGTCTTGGGCAAACCGGCTTCATCTTCGGGCGAAGATCGTCCGGCTACTTCGATGTCCGGAGGCTGGACGGCGTAAAAATTTCTTCCTGCATCAACTACAGGAAGCTCACGCTTCTCGAAAAGAGAGGCACCTGTTTAACCGAACTTAGAAAGGAGGACGGCGCTTCCTCCCCTGTCTGAAGACAGAGGTTTCCGCGCCGAATTTCTATGAACTGCAACGCCAATGCCTGCACGACCGCCGACGCCGGCGACGACGCAGGCCGATTTGCCCTCACGACGACCGCCCCCTGCTGCCGCGTCACCGAATACGGTCTGATGCGCGTCTCTGGCAAGGACGCCGTCACGTTCCTGCACGGCCAGTTTACGAACGCCGTCACGGGCCTTGCCGACGAAGTCCGCAATGCGGGCTACTGCACCCCGAAGGGCCGCCTTCTCGCCACGTTCCGCGTCTGGATGGACGGCGACGACGTCATGATGCTCGTCCCGAAGGCTGTTGCGCCCGCCTTCTTCAAGCGCCTGCGCATGTACGTGCTCCGCGCCGACGTGACCTTCACGTGCACGGGCGGCGACGTCGTCATGACGGGCGTTCCCGCCGGCGCCGAGGCCTTCCTCGAAGCTGCGGGCCTGCCCGTCCCGGCGCCCAGCCGCGTCGTTCGCCACGACGGCCTCGTCATCGTCGACGCCGAACCTGCCTCCAAAGTCGAGGGCTTCTGCGCAGGAGGCCGCCGTGCGCTCATCATTGCCCCGAAGGACGACGCCCGCTTTGCCGACGCCTCGACGGACTCCGCCCTCTGGTGGGCCTCCGAAATCGCCGCAGGCAAGACCACCGTCTGGCCGGGCTCACGCGAACTCTTCGTGCCGCAGGCCGTCAACTACGAACTTTCGGGCGGCGTCGTCTTCAACAAGGGCTGCTACCCCGGACAGGAAGTCGTCTCCCGCGTCCAGCACATCGGCGAGACGAGCCGCCGCGCCGCCTTCGGCCTCGTGGCCGGCACCGAGGCCCCGCTCCCCGGCGCTCCCGTATACTGCGACGGCGCCGAAGCCGGCTTCGTGACGCAGGCCGTCGCGGGCGAAATCTCGACCCTCGTCGCCTTCTCGTCCCTGCGCTCCGCCCTCACGGGCCGCCTCACGCTCACGCCCGAAGGCGCGCCGATCTCGATCCTGCCGCTGCCCTACAAGATCCCGTCCGCAGCCTGATCGCACTGATCCGCATTCGACCGGCGGCCGTCATCCCTCTGTGGTGACGGCCGCCTTTTCCTTCATGAGCCTCACCCTTTCTCCTGCGCAACAGACAGAACATGTTATGTCGGCTTATACGGAAGGCAAAATGGCAAATTCAACCGAGCCATCTTCCGGCTCCCTGCACGGCGGCCGTGCCGTCCCGTGAGAGGGCTTCCTTTGGATGCGTCCGCGCAACATTCCGGCACCTGCGCCTGAGGGAAAACATGGTTTTGAGCGTTTTTCCAAATTTCCTCTGCTAGACTCAGACAGACAAGGCGGACACAGCGTTCCGCCCGCATGATTCACTTATTCCCAAGCCCATGCAGAAGACCCTCACGTTCACCATCACGCTCGACGAGATCGAGGCGGGGAAGGCGGCCGAAGTGCTCGCAGGGGCCGGACTGACACCCGAAGGCGTGATCCGCCAGCTTCTCGAGCGCACTGCACGCGAAGGTGTCGTGCCGCTGCGCAAGGGGCGTGCCCGTCCGAAGAGGACGGACGGTGGGGACGCAGGCGCGCACTTCGTGCAGGGCGACCTCTTCGCCCGTCCCGATCCCGCAGAGCCCTTCTACTCGTTCAATCCCCCTGCGGCCAAGCCCGAGACGCTTCTGCCCTCGCTCGTCACGCTGCGCGCCCTGCAGGACGCGCAGGCCAAGTTGCGTTGGCGTGAACGCGAGCGCGAAAGCGCCGACGGCTCGATGCTTCAGAGCGGCCCCGACGCGCCGCTCGAGCTTCTCGAAACCAAGCAGTTCCGGTTCGACAAGTCCCTCATCGTGGGCGACCCGAGGCGTTCCGCCATCATCGCCGCCCTTGAGGCGCTCTTCACCGAGCTCACGAACAGGCGCGTACCCGAGGGGCTGCGACCCGTCGGAAACGGCGACAGCCTCTATGCGGTCCTCGACGTAGAGAGCGCTCCGCTCGGCCTCATCCTCCAGATCGGCGGCGCCGAGATCTGCCTCGTGCGCTACGGTACGCCCGAAAGTCTTCTCGAGAATCCGCACGTGCTCGAACATTGATCCCGGATCCCGTCGTCCGCAAACAGAACGCCCAAGCAAAAGGCGCCGACTCCTCATTCGGGAGACGGCGCCTTTTTGTTCCTTCAGAAGCTGCAGCCTCAGTCCTCGACCGTGACAGTCGTGCCCTCGTGACAGACGGTGAGCACTCTGGCGGCGAAGTCGGGCCAGGTCTCGCGGACCTTCGCGACGAAGGCTTCGGCGACGGCCTCGGACTTCGTGGCAGCGATCATGGTCGAGCCCGAGCCGCTGATGAAGAAGGTGGCGGCGCCCGCCTCGAGCGCCATGGCGCGCATGGCGTTGTACTCGGCGATGAGCGTGCGGCGGTAGGGCTCGTGCAGGACGTCCGCGCAGGCGGCGCCCACCAGCGCCTCGTCGCCCGTCTCAAGGCCCCTCACCATCGCGATGGCGTGGGACATCGTGTGAACGGCGGCCGAGAGGTCGATGTCGCGCCTGACGATCCTGCGGGCCTCCTCGGTACGGACCTCGTAGTTCGGGATCACGGCCACGAAGCGCCAGGCGGGATCGGGCGAGAACGGAACGGCGACGGCCCTGCCCTCGTGCATGAAGCTCGCCGTCAGGCCGCCGAGGAAGGCCGGCGCGGCGTTGTCGGGATGGCCCTCGAAGGCCGTGCAGAGTTGGAAGAGGTCGTCGGTCGTGAACGGATTGCCGAGCATCGCGTTGGCGGCGGCCATGCCGCCCGCAATACAGGTGCTCGAAGATCCGAGACCGCGAGCGACGGGCACCTCGGAGTCGATCACGAGATGCACGGCGGGCACGGGACGGCCCGCCTTCTCGCAGACCATGCGGAAGCCCTGCATGACGAGGTTGTCGGCATTTCGGTAGGCCTCGGGACAGCCCTCGATCACGAGCTCGTCGGAGGGCTCGAACGTGAACTTCGCCTGCAGCGAGAGGGCCATGCCGAGCGAATCGTAGCCGGGACCGAGGTTCGAGGTCGAGGCGGGAACGCGGACGGTGACTTTCATGTGCGGCCTCCCCTGTCAGAATGCGCGCGCGACGGTCGCGCGGATGAAGTCGGCCATGCCCTCGGGACGCACGACGTCCTTGTGGAGCACGGGCATCGAGCGCAGCCCTGCAAGAGGCGCGGGGGCGTTTTCACTCGTGAGCCCGGAAAGCGCGTCCATGTATGCGAAGCCGTCGGGATCGCCTTCAAGCGGCCTGCCAGTGAGCGCGATGTAGACGTCGCGGCAGAACTTGAAGGGGCTCGCCGTCGAGAGCACCACGCACGGCACCGACCTGTCGGCGCGCTCGCGGGCGACCTTGAGGGCCACGGCGGTGTGCGGGTCGACGAGGCGGCCGTCCTTGCGCCAGGCCTCGCGGATCATCGCGGAGGTTTCGGCGTCGTCGGCCCAGCCGCACTTGAAGAGCGAGCGGATGCGCTCGAGCATCTCGCCCTCGACCCTGAAGACGCCCTCGTTCCTGAGGTTCTCCATGAGGCGGGCGATGAGCGCCGTGTCGCCCTCGGATGCGTAGTAGAGCATGCGCTCGAGGTTGCTCGAGATCAGGATGTCCATGCTCGGCGTGATCGTCTTCACGAACGGACGGTTGCGGTCGTAGACGCCCGTCGTCAGGAAGTCCGTGAGCACGTTGTTGGCGTTGCTCGCCACGATGAAGTGGCGCACGGGCAGGCCCATGCGGTACGCATAGTAGCCCGCGAGCACGTCGCCGAAATTGCCCGTCGGGACGCAGAAGTCGACCTTGGCGCCCTGTTCGACCTCGTTGGCCTCGACGAGCTGGCGGTAGGCGTCGAAGTAGTAGACGACCTGGGGCACGAGGCGGCCGATGTTGATCGAGTTGGCCGAGGAGAGTTCCACGCCTTCGTCGGCGAGCTCCTGCCTGAGGTCCGAGGCGAAGATCTTCTTGACGGTGCTCTGCACGTCGTCGAAGTTGCCCTCGACGGCGGCGACCGCGACGTTGCGACCCTCCTGGGTCGCCATCTGCAGGTACTGGATGTCGCTCACCTTGCCATGCGGATAGAAGACCGTGATGCCGATGCCGGGCACGTTCATGAAGCCCGAAAGGGCGGCCTTGCCCGTGTCGCCCGAGGTCGCCGTCGCGATCATGACGCGCCGGCCCGTGTCCTTGAGCGCGGCGCTCATGAGCTGCGGCAGCATGCACAGGGCGACGTCCTTGAAGGCGGACGTGGGACCGTGATGCAGCTCGAGCAGGAATTCGTCGCCCACGCGGGTCACGGGCGTCACGGCGACGCTCGCGAAGTTGTCGGCATAGGCGCGCTCGATGCCCTCGGCGAGCTCGGTCTTCGTGAAGTCGGAGAGCAGGACCGAGAAGACGCGCAGCGCCGTCTCGCGGTACGTGAGGCCCTTGAGCATGTCGGGCGTCAGGACGCAGGTGAGGAGCTCGTCGCTCACATAGAGGCCACCGTCGTCGCACAGGCCCTTGAGCAGGGCTTCGCGGGCATTCACGCCGTTTTCAAGGCTTCTCGTGCTGTGGTAGATCATGGAGGAACTTCTCCGAAATTTGGGAACAATCGGTTCATTGTGGCACAAAGCCTGCAAAAAAACCGCGTTTCACCTCAAGGCTAAAGCCTTCTAGGGCATTTCACCTAAGACATGCGCCCGAAGACGTTGGCAGAATAATCCGATATGATGCATAAGTGGTGTTTTCCGCTCAGGCTTCAATCCTGAAGCGTGAGCGAATCGCCCTTCACGAAAACGGAGCCCCAATTGAACATCGGACTGCTTGGATACGGAACCGTCGGCCGCACCGTGGCCGAACTTCTGGACGAGCGTGACTGCGGGATCAGGATCAGGCACATTCTGCGGCGACCCGGCCACGCGGACGGCCCCCTGATGACCGACTCGTTCGAGGCCGTGCTGAACGACCCCGAGGTCACGTGCATCGTCGAGGCTCTCCCGGGCCGCGACCCCGCCCTCTCCTACATCCGCGCCGCGCTTGCGGCCGGCAAGCACGTCGTCACATCCAACAAGGCCGCCGTGGCCGCCGATCTCAAGGGACTCGCCGAGCTTGCCCGCGCCAACAACGTCTCGCTTCTCTTCGAAGCGAGCTGTGGAGGCGGCATGCACTGGGTCGAGATGATCAAGAAGACCGCCCGCTTCAACGAGGTCTCCGACGTCTCGGGCATCCTCAACGGCACCTGCAACTACATGCTCGACCACATGGAGAGGAGCGGCCTCTCCTTCGAGGAGGCGCTCGCACGCGCCCAGGCCCTCGGCTACGCCGAAGCCGACCCGACGGCCGACATCACGGGCGCCGACGTCCGCAACAAGGCGATCATCTCCGCCTCGCTTGCCTACCGCACCCCCGTCGTGAGCGATATTCCGACGGCGGGCATCGTGGGCGTGACGAGAGGCATCATCGCCGCGGCCCGCGAGCGTGGCCGCAGCCTCCGCCTCATGATGCTCAGCGAAAGGCGCGGCGATCGCTACGCCGTCGGCATCGTGCCGGTGCTTCTTTCCCAGGACGAAATCGCCGCACACGTTCACGACAACCTGAATTACGGCCGCATCACCGGCGACGTGGTGGGCGCCCTCTCGATCGTCGGGCAGGGCGCGGGCGGCAGGCCCACGGCCGACGCCATGATTCAGGACCTGATTTCCCTCGGACGCGGAGAGACCGGCAGGCCGGTTCTCGACCGCCCCCTGACGTACGACCCCGCCCTGCTCTGCGGCACAGGCCACTTCCCGGACGAAGTCCTTCCGGGACGCCCCCTCGCCGAGCTCATCGAGATCGCGCGTCAAAAGCAGTCCTTCCTTGCCTTTGAACCTCAGGCCACGGAGTAATCCAACATGATCAAAATCACCAAATTCGGCGGCTCGAGCGTCGCCGACGCCGAACAATTCAAGAAAGTCAAGGCCATCATCGAGGCCGATCCGTCCCGACGATTCGTCGTCTCCTCGGCCTCCGGCAAGCGCTTCAAGGGTGACAACAAGATCACCGACCTGCTCTATCTCTGCCAGGCCCACGTGACCTATCACGTCGACTATCTGCCGCTCTTCAACATGATCGCCGACCGCTTCCGCAGCATTCGCGACGAGCTCGGCCTGAAGGTCGACATCGAGACCGATCTCGCGAAGATGCGCGACAGCCTTCCCGAAATGTCCGTCGACGAAATCGTCAGCCGCGGCGAGTACTTCACCTCCCGCCTGATGGCAGACTACCTCGGGTTCCCCTTTGTCGACGCCACCGACGTTGTCTGCATCAACTTCGACGGCACCTTCAACTTCAACGAAACCACCGAACGCCTCAAGGAAATCCTCAAGAAGCACGACCGCTTCGTGATGCCCGGCTTCTACGGCCGGCTTCCCGACGGCCACGTCCGCGTCATGAGCCGCGGCGGCTCCGACATCTCGGGCTCCATCCTCGCCCGCTGCATCCAGGCCGACCTCTATGAGAATTGGACCGACGTCTCCGGCTTCCTGATGGCCGACCCGCGCATCGTCGAAAATCCCCGCAACATCGAACAGATCACCTTCTCCGAGCTGCGCGAGCTCTCCTACATGGGCGCGAGCGTGCTTCACGAAGACGCCGTCTTCCCACTGCGCGAGAGGAACATTCCGATTCAGGTCCTCAACACCAACCGCCCGCAGGATCTGGGCACGATCGTGCGCGACAAGATCCCCGCCGACCCGACGGCTCCGCTCGTCACCGGCATTGCAGGCAAGAAGGACTTCGTCTCCATCGAAATCTCGAAGAAGAACATGTCCAACCGCGTTGGCTTCGTGCGCGAGGTGCTCTCCATCCTCGAGTCCTACAACGTCTCGGTCGAGCATCTGCCTTCCGGCATCGACAGCTTCTCCGTCGTGGTCGCCAAGGCCGACGTGAAGCAGAACGTCTACGAGATCATCGCCCGCATCCAGGAGGCAATGAAGCCCGACTCCATCCGCCTCACCGAACCCTTCGCGCTGATCGCGACGGTGGGCCGCAACATGAACTCCCGCCCCGGCACCTCGGGCCGTCTCTTCGCCGCCCTCGGCAAGGCCGGCATCAACGTCCGCATGATCGCCCAGGGAAGCGCCGAGCTCAACATCATCGTCGGCGTCGAAAACAAGGACTTCAACCGCGCCGTCGCCGCCCTTTACGAAACCTTTGCCGCTGAAGCCAAAGAAGTCAGGGCCCAGCAGGCTCAGAACGCTTGACAGGAGACAATCATCATGGCCAGCTACAAAGTCGGCATTCTCGGCGCCACGGGCGCCGTCGGCGAACAGATGCGAATCGTCCTCGCCGAACGCAAGTTCCCCATCTCCGAACTCCGCCTCTTCGGCTCCGCCCGCTCCGCAGGCAAGGTGATCAACTACGAGGGCCAGGACATCGTCGTTCAGGAAGCCAGCCTCGAGGCCTTCAAGGGCCTTGACCTCCTGCTCGGCGCCGCCGACAATCCCGTCGCCAAACAGTTCCTGCCCGAAGCCGCGAAGATGGGCATCCACGTCGTGGACAACTCCAGCGCCTTCCGCCTTGATCCCGATGTTCCGCTCGTCATCCCCGAAGTGAACCCCGAGGACGTGAAGCTCTCCAAGGGCCTCATCGCAAACCCGAACTGCGCGACCATCATCGGCCTCACCGCCGTCAACTCGCTTCACCGCCACGCCCGCATCCGCCGCATGGTCGTCTCGACCTATCAGGCCGTCTCCGGCGCAGGCAAGGCCGGCATCGACGCCCTTGAGGCCGAAGTCAAGGCCGCCAACGGCCAGCGCGCCGAAGGCTCCTGCTTCCCCTATCCGATCGCCTACAACCTGATCCCGCAGATCGGCGGCTTCAACGAAATGGGCTACTCCTCGGAAGAGATGAAGATGCAGAACGAAGGCCGCAAGATGCTCCACGACGAGACCATCCGCTTCGCCTGCACCTGCGTGCGCGTGCCCATCATCCGCTCCCACTCCGAGGCCATCACCCTTGAGTTCGAGAACGACATCACGCCCGACAAGGCCCGCGAGCTCCTCGCCGAAGCTCCCGGCGTCGTCCTCTGCGACGATCCGAACAACGGCCAGTACCCGATGCCGCTCCTTACGAGCGACCAAGACCTCGTCTACGTCGGCCGCGTGCGCCGCGACCTTTCCGCCGACGCCGCGTCCTTCAACCGCTCGCTCACGCTCTTCTGCTGCGCCGACCAGGTCCGCAAGGGCGCCGCGACGAACGCCGTTCAGATCGCCGAGCTCATCTTCGGCCTGAAGTGACCCGCACCTGAGACCTGCTGAGTCCACGGCCCGTCTTCCACTGCGAAGGCGGGCCGCTTCATTTTCACGCATGCGAAACGGCGCCCCTCCGGACAGGAAGGACGCCGCGGCTTGATCCTAAAAGCAAAAGTTGCATGACACGCAAGAAGCTTTCCTCACCCCTCAGAAAACGAGGCGCATCATGCGGTGCGGGATTCCTGCCTCGTCGAACTCGTCGCCGAAGGGCTCGAAGCCGAGGCGCTCATAGAACGGCATGGCCTGCACCTGTGCGGCGAGGTGCACGTCCTTCATGCCGCGCGCCTTCGCGCGCTCGAGGACAGTCTTCATCACGGCCTCGCCGATGCCGCGGCCGCGGAAGGGACGGAGTACCGCGACGCGGCCGATGCGACCGTTGTCGAGCAGCCTTGCGCAGCCCGTGACCATGTGCCTTGCGTCGAACGAAATGAAGTGCTCGGCCGTCTTGTCGTCCTCGTCGAACTCCAGCTCGCGGGGCACCTTCTGCTCCGCGATGAAGACCATGGCGCGCACGCGCTCGGCCTCGTGCTGATAGGTCTTCCAGTCGCCGTGGACGATATTGGGTGCGGTCTGCATGAGTTGTCTCCTCGAATAATCGTGACTGCTCCCCGTCCGATTTGCCAACAAATCGGGCGAGGCTTCCTGCTTCTTCAACACCGCCTGGACGATCGTTCGGGTCTTACATGTCTCCACAGGCTTCGGCTCGTGACGTTACGAGCGCAAGACGGTCAGCCCAGCCGCCTTCAACATTCTTATGCCTTCCTGTTTGATATTCAGAGAGGCGTTTATGTCTCGGTCATGATGAGCGCCGCAATGCGGACACGTCCAGCTGCGTGTTGCAAGGCTCAATTCCTTGAGCTTGTGACCGCAGGTGGAACATGTCTTCGAAGACGGAAAGAAGGTGCCGATCTTTGCAAAGATTCTGCCTTCATGCTTCGCCTTGTATTCGCACTGGCGCATGAATTCAGCCCATCCTGCATCGGCAATCGCCTTTGCGAGATGGTGATTCTTCATCATGCCTTGAATTTTCAAAGTCTCGAAAATCAGCGCTTGGTTATCGTTCACCAATCGTCGAGATGTCTTGTGAAGGAAGTCGCTGCGGCGGCGCTTCACCTTGCGGTGCAGTCGCGCCAGACGCTTGCGGGCCTTTTCACGATTCTTGCTACCTTTCTGCTTTCTTGAGAAGGCGCGTTGCGCCTTCTTAAGCTTCTTTTCGGCTCTCTTGAGAGCTTTGGGAGACTTGATCTTTTCACCGTCGGAGCATGTGCCGAAGGTCTCAATGCCGACGTCGACGCCTACCGTCTTGGTCTGGCGAACGCATGTCGCAGGTACGGCTTCGGTGAGGCCGTCCTCGTAGAGAACGGAAGCCCAGTAGTCGCCGCAGGCATCCATCGAGAGCGTGATGCTCTTGACCTTGCCTTCGATCTTCCGATGCATGACGGCCTTGATCTTCTTCATCTTCGGCACCTTGACGAAGTCGTCGCCTGCCGAAACGCCGGTGCAATGGTAGCTGGACTGTTCGCCGCGTCGGGACTTGAAGCGCGGATATCCGGCTTCCTTCTTGAAGAAGCGGCTATAGGTTTTGTTCAGATTGCGAACAGATTCCTGTAACGCCATGCAGTCGTATTCCGCCAGCCAAGCGTACTTCTTCGTATTTTTAGCAATGGCGATGAGCTTCTTGAGGTCGTGAATCGGGTGAAGATTGACACCCTTCACCTTGTAGAAATGCGTCTTGAGATACAGCGCCTTGTTGAAGCAGAATCGTACGGCACCGAAAAGACCGGCCAGATATTTTTTCTGGTCGGGCGTCGGATAGAGTCGAATTCGGATGGCGCGGATCATTCGGACAAAGGCAGGAAAGGTATTGCTATTTGATTATATGAGGCTTCCTATTTTGGCGTATGCCTCGCATTTTGCTGTCTTTTCCGCCATTCCTCCCCGCCTCACAGGCGAGGGTTCCTGGCGGATTTGGCTGAATGCGCCCATGAATGGACGCCCGGCGAGGAAGCCGCCCATGACGAGGAGAAGCTCGTCGTGAAGGACGCCAACGGCACGCTGCTCGCCGACGGCGACTCCGTCACCATCGTGAAGACCCTCAAGGTGAAGGGTGCCTCGACGCCGCTCAAGATCGGCACCAAGGTGAAGAACAGCCGCCTCGTCGAAGGCGACCACAACATCGACTGCAGGATCGACGGCTTCGGCGCGATGCAGCTCAAGTCCGAGTTCGTTAAGAAGCTCTGACGCAGGACGTCGTCCTGCGAGGATCCATCCGGACGCGAAAGGTTCCGCTTCTCTCCGTTTCGACGGAGGAAGGCGGAGCCTTCTTCGTTTGAGGGGCGCGCGGGTCTTCCGGACGATCAGCAGACCGTATCGAGCGGGGGCGGCTCGTCGGGCATGTTCGGGGCGGGCGCTTCGGGCGACGGCTCGCGGGACGGTGCGGGTGCGGGCCTTGCCGCTCCGGTGCGTGCGGAGCCGCTCGGGGCCGTGCGTCCAGCGCGGACCTTCTGCAGTTCGGCCGCGATGAAGGCCTCGTATTCGCTCACGAAGTTGTCGAGCTGCTCGGCGCCCGACTCGACGAGCCTGAGGCGCTCCTCGAAGTGTGCGGTCATGGCGGCCGAGCGGATGCGGGGCGAAACCCGCTTGAGGAGCCTGCGGCCAGATTCGGTACAGTGCAGGTACTTGCCTTCGGTCTCGAGGTATTCCTTGCGCTTGAGTTCGGCGATGATGGCCGCGCGGGTGGCCGGCGTGCCGATGCCGCCCGCCTCCTTGAGCATGGCCTGCCCCTTCGGGTCGTCGAAGCTGCGCCAGATGTTCTCCATGGCGGCGATGAGCGTGCCCTCGGTGAAGAACTGCGGCGGCTTCGTCTTGTCCTCGCGCCCCTTGACGGCGCGCACGTCGCAGACGTCGCCCTTTTTGAGTGCGGGGAGCGTCTGGGCGTCGTCCTCGTCCTCGGCGTCCGGATCCCGGCCGCCTGTGGCCTTCGGGTTCTTCCTGCGCTTTTCCTCGGCGGCCCTGCGGTCCTTCTCGAAGAGGATGCGCCAGCCTTCGACGCGCACGACGCGCCCCTTGGCGGTGAAGGTCTCGTCGCCGATTCCGAGCACGACCTCGGTTGCGTCGAACTCGTGCACCGGGAAGAACTGCGCGATGTAGCGCCTCACGATGAGGCGGTAGATGTCGGCTTCCTCGCGGGTGAGCGTGGCGGGATCGATCGTGTTGGCGACGGGCACGATGCCGTGGTGCGCCGTCACCTTCTTGTCGTTGAAGGTCGGGCTCTTGAGCTTCGGATCGGCCTTGGCGCAGGCGGGAGCAGCGGCGGGGAAGTTCCTGGCGACGGCGGCGAGCACGGCGGGCGCGTCCGCGTGCTGGGATTCGGGCAGATAGCCGCAGTCAGTACGAGGATAGCTCGTGATCTTCCTGACTTCGTAGAGCGACTGGCAGACCTTGAGCGTGTTCTCGGCCGTCATGCCGAAGCGCTTGCTCGCCTCGATCTGGATGTCGGCGAGCGAGTAGGCCTTGGGCGGATTGGCCTTGCGGCGCTTCGTCTCGGCGGAGAGCACCGTGGCGGTCTTTTCCTTCGAGAGCCGCTCGACGAGCGCGCGGCCGACGTCGAGGTCGATGAGGAGCCTGCCTTCCTCGTCGAGGCCCTTCTGGTCGGGGCCGGGCTTCCAGCGTGCGGTGAAGGGGACGGTCTCTTTGGCGAGGTCAGCCGTGATCGAGAGGTAGGGCACGGGCGTGAAGTTGCGCACCACGTAGTCGCGTCGTGCGACCATGAAGAGCGTCGGCGTCTGCACGCGGCCCACGGCGAGGAGTCCGTCGCCGCCCGCGAGCGTGTAGGCGCGTGAGAGGTTCATGCCGAGCAGCCAGTCGGCGCGGGAGCGTCCGCGCGCGGCGTCGCGCATGCCCGCGTAGCTGCAGTTGTCGCCGAGCTTGGCGAGGCCTTTTCGGATGGAGGCGGGGTCCACCGCCGAAACCCAGAATCGCTCGACGGGCTGTCGGGCCCTGAAGTGCTCGAGCACCTCGTCGACGAGGAGCTGTCCCTCGCGGTCGGGGTCGCCCGCGTTGACGACCGTTGCCGCAGACTTGAGCAATTTGCCGATCACCGAGAGCTGCTTCTTCGCACCGCGCTCGCTCTTCGCCTCCATCAGCCAGTGCTGCGGAAAGATGGGCAGGTCCTGCATGCGCCAGATCTTGCGCCCCTTCTTCGTCTTCGGAATGTCGTCGGGCAGGTAGGCGTCGGGCTCGGCCTGCTCGAGAAGATGGCCGAAGCACCAGGTGACGACCACGTCGTTTCGGCAGTTGATGAACCCGTCGCCTCGGCCCGATACGCCGAGCTCGGCGGCGATGGCCTTGGCAACGGAGGGCTTTTCGGCGATGAAGAGCTTCATGAGGGATCCGTTCGAGATTATCGGAGCAGTGTACAGATTTCGCGCTCCGGACGCACGGCCCGCTCAAAAGAGCCTTCAATTTCGGCTCACGATTGTATGGGAAAACAATGGGCTTGATCCGGTCGATGTTTATGGCCAATCTTTACACTCCCCGTTCGTTTTTACCGAACGTTAAGTTCAAGTCATTCGAGCGTTCTGTCAATTGAAAAAAACAATCGCCGAAAACTAGGGAAAAATACGCAAGTCGAAGGTCGAGCCCAGCATGGTTTTTCTTGAGCTTCGTCAAGGTCGGGAAAACCCTCCGAATGTCGCGTCGGAAAAAGCGAAGGGATGTTGGGTAAAAACCCTGAGTCTAGGTGCGACTTTTGAGCAACTGCCCCCTGTGGGAGAGGGACGTCGGAGGCGTTCACGTGTTAGCATCGAATCCGTCCCCCCGACAAGGGGGCTTGACAAACAGGAGGCAAACATGACTGAATTCTGCTCGATTGACCGGGTGACCTACCCGCTGCCGTGCCAGCAGTCCTACATGCGGTGGAGTGCTCATTCGCTCCCCCCGCTTGACACCGTGTCGCAGGGTCGACGCGAAAGCGGCCTGCAGCAGATGCATCCCGAAGCGCTTCAGAACGTTCGCAAGCGCGCATTCGAGATGCTTGACGCCGGCATGAACTGCGTTGAGATCGCAAGAAAGCTCAGCGCGCACCCGCAGACGATCCGCAAGTGGAAGAAGCATCGCGAGACCTTCGGTGAAGAGCTCTCGGTGATCGGCCTCAAGCGGGGCCCGAAGAAGCTCCGTCCGGAGGTGCTCTAAAAAGAGACGCAGTCACTGCGACTGCAAGGCGGACGGCCCGCAGGATTGAGAGGAATCCTGCGGGCCGTCCGCTTTTTTTGAGATTCGCAAATGGTGATGCGGAACGGGGTTTTCGGGTGACGCGGCTTTTAATTTGATTTTTGATCTACAATTCCGGCATTGGATGAGGTTGTCTGAAGGAGGCCGGGATGTCGGAAGAGGACAAGAGGGAAGCGGGTTCGCCCGCGAGGGGCGGTGCGCGCACGGGCGCGGGCCGTCCGAAGGGATCGGGAACCTATTCCGAGGTGAGAAGCGTGAGGCTCAGGCCCGATGAGGCCGAGCACTGCAGGCGAAAGGGCGGCAACCGCTACCTGAGGGGCCTCATTCGTGCGGACATGACGCGGGAGGAGGCGCCCGAAGGGGAGGACCGGCCTGCGGACGTGCTGCCTCGCGAGCACCTCAACGTACGCGTCGTCGGGCGCGTGCCGCTTGAAAACGATCCGAAGGACAACGTCACGCGCGTCGAGATGAAGGGCTCGTGCGGCTTTCCGTCTCCGGCGGACGACTATGCGAGCGAGGAGTTCAACCTGAACGATTTCTTCGTGCGCAAGCCCCACACGACCTTCGTGATCGAGGCCGACGGCGACTCGATGATCGACGCGGGGATCTCCTCGGGCGACATTCTGCTCGTCGACAGCTCGAAGGAGCCCGTCGACGGCGACATCGTGCTCGCCTATCTCGGCGGCGCGCTCACGATCAAGCGCTTCAAGCACATTGACGGCGTCATTGAGCTGAGGCCCGAGAACAAGGAGGGCAACTACAGGATCCTGCGTCCCACCGAGTGGGACGACTTCAGGGTGGCTGGCGTCGTGACGGCGCTCGGCCGCATTCTCGGGCGCGGCCCCTAGGCCGTGCGCCTGTCGACGGGAGGAGTCCTGCATGACGACGCGCTTTCTTCACATTGACGGCAACACCTTCTATGCCTCGGTGCACAGGGTGTTCGATCCCACGCTCAGGCGCCGCCCCGTGGTGGTCCTCTCGAACAACGACGGCTGCGTCGTGACGAGGACGGCCGAGGCGAAGGCGCTCGGCATTGCGCGGGGCGTCCCGTACTTTCAGATCAGGGAGCTCGCCGAGCGGCACGGCGTCGCGGTGCTCTCGAGCAACTACGAGCTCTATCAGTCGATGTCGGACCGCATGATGGCGGTGATCCGCACGCTCGTGCCGAGGCAGGAGATCTATTCGATCGACGAGCAGTTTGCGGACGTCTCGGGCATGGAGAATCTTACGGCGCTCGGCCGCGAGGCGAGGGCTCGCGTGCTCAAGTGGACGGGGATTCCGACCTGTGCGGGCATTGCGCCCACGAAGACGCTCGCCAAGCTCTGCGACCACTGGGCCAAGGTTCATTCCGTCTTCGGGGGCGTCCTCAACTGGGACGACCTTTCGCCCGCGCGCAGGGAGAAGGCCTTTGCGGTGACGCCCGTCTCGGAGGTCTGGGGCGTGGGAGGCAGGACGGCCGCCAAGCTCGAGGCCCTCGGCGTGCGGACGGTGCTCGACTTCGTGAGGGTGCCGGGCGGCGTCGTGAGGCGCCTGGGCGGCGTGGTGCTCGAGCGAACCTGGCTCGAACTCCAGGGGCGCTGCTGCATCGAGCTTGAGGAGACGCCGCCGGGGAGAAAGCAGATCGTGCGCTCCCGCAGCTTCTCGGCGCCCGTCTCCGACCTCGACGGCCTGCTGTGCGCGGCCTCCGTGCGCATGGAGAGCGCGGCCCGCGTGCTTCGGCGCGAGGGAAGCGAGGCGACGCACGTGGGCGTTCTCTTCTGCACGAGCCGCTTCAGGGAGAACGAGCCGCAGCATTCGGCCGAGGTGGGCGAAAGGCTCCTGCGGCCGACAGCCGACACCATCGAGCTCACGGCGGTCGCCGAGGCGCTCGTGAGAAGGGCCTGGCGAAGGGGCTTCGCCTACTGCAGGCTCGGCGTGGTGCTCTCGGGACTCGTGCCCGCCGTCGACGGCGCAGCGCGATGCGTGCAGCCGCAGTCCCTCTTCGACGAGCCCGAGGACGATTCGGCCCGTGAGCGGCGCAGAAGGCTCATGATGACCGCCGACATGATCACGGGACGCTTCGGGCGGGATGCGATCAGGACGGCGGCCTGCCTGCAGGCGGACGGCTGGGAGATGCGCAGGGACCGCATGACGCCCTGCAGCACGACGTGCTGGGACGAGATGCCGGGCGTCGACTGAGGACAAAATGCATGCCCGGCCTCCGAAGGAAGGACGCAGCACGATTCGTGGTCATGGATAGTGTTTGTGTGTGAAACAGGGTGCTTCGACATTTCCCCACTCGTTCGAGCCGGCCGGTTATGCCCTCATCGGACCGGCGCTCGATGGCGATCTGATCGGGGACAAAGAAAAAGGGCCTCCGGAAGGGAGGCCCTTTGTTCTGATCGCTGCTTAGCGGATGTGCTTCACGGAAACCGTGGAGAGCACCTTGCCGAGAATGACGATCTTGTCGTCGGTGGCGATTTCGTTTGCAAAGCGCTTGGGATTGTCGATGCGGATGTCGAGCGTGCCGTCAACGAGCGGCTGGATGCGGCGAAGTTCCTTCGTTTCGCCGACCTGGACGAGGTAGACGCCGGAGCCGATCACCTTGTTGATCGTATGGTTGATGACCACGAGGCTGCCGCTGCGGATCGTCGGAGCCATGTCGTCGGATTCCTGCGTGAAGAGCGAGAGCTTGTTGGCTTCCGTGCCGAAGGTGCGCTTGGCGCTGTCGGCCGTGAGCGACAGGCCGATCGTTTCGGAGGATTCGGGACGCGGGCGGATGACGACTTCGTCACGGCCGGAGGCGTGCTCGCCGTAGGTGAGCCAGTGGGCGGAAACGCCGAAGACCTTGGCCATGCGCTCAAGATAGATGACGCGCGGAACGGCCTGGTTGGAGCACCACTTGGAAATGGAAGGCTGGGCGATGTCGATGCGGCGGGCGAGCTCGCGCATGGAGATGCCGGAACGCTTGAGTTCGGAGCCAATGCGGCCGCCGAGTGTGTCGGTCGAGGTGGAATTCACGATAGTCCCCTTGTGAATGTGTAATGAGATCAGCTGGTTTTTCGGATATCGACGGCTTTTGTGGGTCCGTTGATATCTCTTGTTGCTTATAAAATACCTCAAACAGCTGAATCGCGATTCGGAGTATGCACCTAGGTGAACGGGAATCGGCGATACTTTGCGTCAAAATCCTGTTCCCGATGCGGATTCATTTTACACAGAATGAGAGAGTCGAACTAAGAAAACGCTATCGTCGCCGCAAGACGCACGGAACCTTGCGCAAACCGCAATTGGCTAATCTCCCTAGTCGCAGAGGCCTTTACACGGATCTATGGGGTAATTCGGAAATGAACGGTTACAAACTTTGGGTGTGTGTGGACGGAAATTGACGGGTGATCCGGTCGGGAATAGGGGAAGTCGGGAATGACTGCGGTCCGGGCGGGGCGGGGGAAGGGAGTACGTCGTCAGCGGGGAGGGCCGGAGGTGGTCTCCGGGGGGCTGATCCTGAAGGTATCAGCGGGAGTGTATTCGCTGTGAACGCCAGTGGGACTAGGTCCTTGAGTGGATTTTGTCCCACCGGAAGTTCGATTCGGGCTCGGCTGGCGGGCTCAGCGGCCGGCCTTGGGGCAGCTCGAGCGAAGGCCGCTCGAGCAGGCAATGTTGTGGTAGAACCTGGCGCGGACATCGTCCTTGTCGACGCCCTCGCCCGAGAGGTAGAGGTCGCCGAGGATGGCGCAGGCGCGGGTCTGGCGCATCTGGCAGGCCTTGTCGTACCAGACGGCGGCGGCCTTCGGATCGGCCTTGACGCCGTCGCCAGAGCGCAGGATCTTGGCGGCGCGGAAGCACGACGGGGCGTTGCTCAGGCGGCAGGCGGCCTGGTAGTTCTGAAGGGCAAGCTTCATGTCGACGGGCACGCCGTTGCCGTTCTGGCGGCGCTCGGCCGCGTCGAGGCAGGCGTCCATGCGGCCGAGCCTGCAGGCCTCCTCAACCCAGCGCACACGGTCGTCGGAGCGGTCGAGGGTGGCGGTGCGCATGCAGGACGTCTCGTTGCCGAGCATGCAGGATTTGCCGAGCCAGGAGACCAACGCCTCGTGCTCGCCCGCGTCGTTGGCGATGCGGGCCATTTCACGGCAGCTGCGGTCGTCGCCGATCGTGCAGCCGCGCGAGAGAAGTTCCTTTGCGGCCGGAAGGTCGGCCGAATAGATCCTGCCCTCGGCAAGCAGAAGACCGAGATGACGGCAGGACTCGGGGTCCCCGCCTCTGCAGCCCTTCTCAAAGAGGGCGCGGGCCTCGCCGACGGCCTTTTGCTCACTCCGGGCCTTGTCGACGGACGGAAGCACGCGAAGCGCGGCCACCGTGCAGGCGGCGGCCTCGCCGCGGGCGCAGGCGGCCTCGGGCGTCTCGCGGGCCGTCATGACCATGGTCCCGGAAGCAGGTTCGGCCGATGCGGCGGGAGCGGCGGCCGGTGCGGCGTGCGCTGCGTAAGAAAGGGCGGCGGCCGAAAGCATCAGGGAGAAAAGAAGAGCGGATTTGATTTGAAGGGACGTCATGGCGGTCAGCGTCTGTGTGTAAGAAATCTTGGAATTCTGCCCAAGGAGGATGGTGTTTTGCTTAATATCTCGATGAGGGAAAACCCGCACGGGGTCTCGAGGTCATTGCGGCAGAAGCGCCTTGTAGGCCTCGAGGTCCTCGTCGGTGTAGGCGCAGACGGTCACGCGGCCCGCAAAATCGTGCGCAAGCATCGCCTCGAGCGTGGTCTTCGCGGCGAGGTCCACAGGAAAGCGGTGGATGCCGCGGCTGATGCAGCAGCAGGCAACGGTCTCGAACTTCATGTCTCGCGCAATGTCGAGTGCGGACGTGACGGCGCGGCGAAGCGTCTCGACCTCGTCCGATGCGCCGCCGAGCCAGACGGGGCCGACGGTGTGGATCACGTGACGGGCGGGGAGCGCGTAGCCCTTCGTGAGCCGGCTCTCGCCCACGGGACAGCCGCAGAGCTCGATGCACTCGGCGAGGAGCTCGCGGCCCGCGGCGCGGTGGATGGCGCGGTCCACGCCGCCGCCTCCGAGAAGCGAGCGGTTGGCGGAATTGATGATGGCGTCGACATCGAGCGTCGTGATGTCGCCCTTGATGACGGAGATGGCACAAGGCTGCATGGCGGATTCCCGAAATGTTCTGATCCATGGATTGTAGTCTCGAGACTTCGGCATTCGCGGTTTCGTATTCGGAAGGAAGGGAAAATCCGAACGCAGTTCGGCGCAACCGTCCATCCTTTGTGCGCTATCATCGGAAGGTTCTGCCGCAAAACGTGCGGCAGGTCTTGAATTCAATCATCATCAAACGAAACGGATTCGTCATGAACACTCGACTTCTTCTCGGCGCCCTTGCGACTGCCGCCGTGCTGGCCTCACCCGCTCATGCGAAGCTCGACGGCAAGGTGCCCGAGCCCGGCATGGTGACCTTCGTCACCTTCAGCGCGGACGGCTGCCAGCCCTGCCGCCTGATGGAGCCCGCGCTCAGGAAGCTTGACCAGGAGTACGAGGGCCGCGCCGCCATCCGCGAGATCAACACCTCCGAATACCCCGAACTCGTGCCGTACTTCCGCATCGCGGCCGTGCCCACCCAGATCCTCTTCGACAAGGACGGCAAGGAGCTCGGCTGGCACCAGGGCTACATGGACGAGTCGAGCATGAGGCAGGCGATCGAGGGAGCCCTCAAGGCCGCTGAAGCGAAGCCTGACGAGGCGAAGGCCGCAAAGTAGTCGGCAGGATCCGCTCCTTCCTCTCTCCGTCTCTCCGGACGGGAGGCTGAAGGACGAGGACAAGGGACAATTGAAGGGGCGCCGGATGCTGAATCCGCGCCCCTTCGTGCATTCCACCGAATGTGAAAACGGGCGCCCTCCGGCATGGAGGACGCCCGTTTCGATATGGACTTTCGGGATCAGGCCGATCAGAAGACCAGCTTGGAGATGCCCCAGCCGATGAACGTGCCGCAGGTCACGAAGACGAGGCCCGGACGCAGGTAGGAGTGGTTGATCACGAAGGTGCCCAGACGCGTCGTGCCAGTGCGGTCGAAGGCCGTGCAGCCGATCTGCGCGCCGCCCGGGATGATGAAGTCGCCGTAGCAGCAGGCCCAGGTGCCGACGAGGAACTCGGGCGGCAGGCCGAACTTGAGGCCGAGCGGGATCATGATCGTCGTGGAGACCGTCGGGGAGAAGATGACGGTGGAGACGCAGAAGGTCGCAAGGCAGAAGACGAACGGCGCATCCTTGGCGAGGCCGGCGAAGGCGTCGGCGAGGACCTTGGTGTGCTGGTCGAAGAACGTGCCCGTACACCAGGCGATGCCGAAGACGCCCACGACGCCGATGAGGCCGGAGCGGAACACGGAGCCCGAGGCGAACTTCGCGGACGGGACGCGGCAGAGCATGATGATGAAGAAGGCCGTGGCGAGCATCACCATCTGGATGATGTTCGGGATAGGAAGAAGCGTGGTCTTTTCGCCGACCGTCCAGGACGGACGCAGGTCGGAGACGGAGCCCACGAGAATCGAGACCAGAATGCCGAGCAGGAAGATGCAGACGGCACGGCGGGCAAACGGAGCCTCCGCGAACTTCATTTCAGTCGTGGAGTGCGTGGCGAGCCACTGGTAGTCGCCGTTGGCGAGGCGGGCCTTGAATTCCGGGTCGTCCTCGAGCTCCTTGCCGCGCCAGAACACGGAGAGGGCGGCGCAGAAGAGCGAGAGGATGAAGGTCGGGATCGTCACGGCCAGAATCTGATGGAATTCGACGCCCTGAGTGGCCATGATGCCCACCATGGCGGCCATGGCGGCGGACATGGGCGAGGCCATCACGGCGATGCCGGCGCAGATCACGGATGCCGAAACGGCGCGCTCGGGACGCACGCGAGCCGAGGCCGCCACTTCGGCGACCACGGGATAGACCGCGAAGGCCACGTAGGACGTGCCCACGACCATCACGAAGAAGGAGCACACGAGCGGCCCCACGATGGTAATCATCTTCGGCCAGCGGCGAAGGAGCTTCTCGGCCCAACGGACCATCAGGTCAAGACCGCCCGAGCCCTGAAGGACGGACGTACAGGCGATGACCGCCGTGATGATGAGCAGGACGGAAATCGGAGGAGAACCCGGGGGAACGCCAAGAACGAGGACGAGAAGGCACACGCCGAGACCGCCGGCCGCACCGAGGCCGACGCCGCCCAGACGGCCGCCGATGGCTACGCAGACCATAACGATGGCGAACTGGAGCCAGAAGTTGAAATCCATTTCCATGGTTGTAAAGCTTTCTTTTTGGTTGTTGGAGGGAGGCGGCAGTATTTCAGTCAGGGGCCGCCACGCGGTATTTTACAGTTTGTTGCACTGACACACATCATGGTTTTTACGGGGTGCCTGGCGCTCGTTGTGTTCGAAGGCTCCGCATGCACGTCGGCAGCGGGCTTTCGGTATTATTGGCGTGACCCGTGGGCAGTCATGGATTGCCCTGACGACTGAATTCACGAAAGGAGCCTGAAGTGACTGAAACCGCTGTTCCGAATGTTCTCAAGAGCGAGGTGCTCGCCCGATTCGTCGTGGAGACGCCCTCCGAGGCCGTGCCCGACGCGATGGTGAAGAAGGCCGTGCGCCACATTCTCGACTCCATCGGCGCGGGCGTTGCGGGGGCCGTCTCGGTTGAGGCGCAGCGCCTGACGGCCGTGCTTCGCGAAGAAGGCGAGGGGCCCGGCAGGGCCACGCTCTGGGGCCGCGGCGAGACGATGACGCCCGTCAACGCCGCGCTCGTCAACGGCACGGCCTCGCATGCCTTCGAGCTTGACGACACGGGCGGATGCGACCATTCGGGCGCCGTGGTGGTGCCTGCGGCCGTCGCCGCGGTGGAGCTTGCGGACCGTCCCGTGACGGGGCGCGAGTTCATCGACGCGGTGGTGATCGGCTACGACGTCGCCCGCCGTCCGCTCGAGGCCTGCGGCGCCTATGAACCGCACAACGGCGCGGGCTTCCACTCGACGGGCACCTGCGGCACGTTCGGTGCGGCCGCAGCCGCAGCCCGCATCCTGGGCCTTTCCGTGAGGGAGACGCAGAATGCGCTCGGCCTTGCCTCGTCCTTCTCCTCCGGCCTCTGGTGCTGCGTGCACGACGGCGCGCAGAGCAAGCGCATGCATGCGGGCCATGCAGCCTGGGGCGGCCTGATGAGCGCCGTGCTCGCACGCCGCGGCTTCACGGGGCCGACGCACGTCTTCGAGGAGGTCTGGGGCGGCTTCAACCATTCCTTCGCGCCGACCTCGAGCGATCCGGATGCTTATCTGCGCGAACTCGGCGAGAACTGGAAGCTCGGGCGCGTCTCCATCAAGCCGCACGCCTCCTGCCGCTCCACCCATGCCGCAATCGACGCCGTCGACAACCTGCGCGCCGCACACGGCTTCACGGCCGATGACGTCGAGGAGGTGCACGTGATCATCAATCCGTTCGTCTACGGCATGTGCGGTCACGCGACGCTTCATCCGATGAACTCGGCCCAGCTCTCCATCCCCTACAGCGTGGCGGCCGACCTCGTCTTCGGCTCCGCGGGCCTTCCCTCGTTTGCGCGCGCCCGGCGTGAGGACCCGCGCGTCGCCGCCATGATGGCGCGCGTGCGCTTCACGGTCGACAAGAGCCAGAAGGACGACGACGAGCCGATCGTCGAGGTGACGCTCAAGGACGGCCGCAGCTGGCGCGAACACGTGCCGATGCCGCTCGGCGCACCGACCAATCCCGTCACTGACGAGGCGCTTCTCAGGAAGTTCAGGGGCGTGGTCGGCATGGTTTTCACCGAGGAGGAGACCGAGGAGCTCGCACGCACGCTCATGGCGCTCGAAGAGGTCTCCGACTTCAGGACCGAGGTGGCGAGCCTGCTCGTCCGCGAGCCGAGGACGCGCGAGCAGTTCGATGCATAAAGTGCTCGAACGAGGTGTGATAAAATTACGGGTTCGTAACCTGCTCTCGGGTGGTTCGACGACTCGAGTTGAATTTAGTTAGCATATTGAAAATGTATCAAAGAGATACCCCCCCCCCCGACAAACAAATACTAATACCCAACCCAAGGTAGCAGTCATCGTTCCTGTATACAACGTCGCTTCGTATCTTCGCGAATGCCTTGATTCGATTCTTACGCAGACATACACCAGTTTCACCGTTTTTGCAGTTGACGACGGCTCTACCGATGAGTCTGGCGCAATCCTTGATGAGTATGCCGTCAAAGATCTGCGATTAATCGTGATCCACCAAAAAAACGGTGGTATCTCTGCAGCCAGAAACGCCGCGCTTGATCGCATCGAGCGAGATGGAACCTTTCAATATGTAGCGTTTGTTGACAGCGATGACAAGGTCTTGCCAGACTTTTTAGCCCACCTCATCCAAAACGCTTTTCGAACTCAAGCTGACATTACTGTTTGCGGGTTCTTCAAATTCAACGACGAAGGACGGACGAAAACAGAAGGTGTTATCCAGTGTGCGAAAACCTTCGACAGAGATGAATTCGTCGAGCTTGTTTTCTCTAAGTTGCGATGGAAAAATGCTTGTGGTGCAGGCGGGATGGTTTGGAAGAAACTATTGAAATGTTCTGCGATAACAGGCATTCGATTCCCATCAGACCGTGAAACTCTTGAGGATGAGCTCTTTTGCCTACAGGTTGCTCTTCGCGCCAAAATTTTTTCATATCTTCCTGAAACTTTATACGCATACCGTCAAAGACTTGATTCAACCATTCGCAGTGAAAAATTCGCTTGGCAAATGTTCAAAGGGAGAGCTCTTTGTGTAGATGTCGCCGAAAGGGTTTCAGACCATTCTGCATTGGTTGCCGCCTCCGCCTTTGCTGACGCAACCGTGGATCTTTGCAAAGATGCTCAATCTCTTCCTGTGGTCGACCTGAAGCCATATAAGGCTCTCGTTTCGGAAGCAGCGAAAATCGGGATCGTTCATCCCAGAACATTCAAGAGGTATGTGCTTTTTTGCGACCACCCGTCGCGAGCCAGGTTTTTCCGTTTCAAACGCAAGGTTTCCAAGGCAATCAGATTCTGGAGAAAAGAATCAAAAGTAGAGTCTGTGAAACTTAGGAATTAGCCAATGTCCCGCCATTCCCATGCATGTTCGCGTAGCAGTCACCGCGCGAGTTGCTGATGACGATGGCCTCGGCCCGGTAGACGTCTTCGAAATTCTGGGAGAGGCAAAACAAGACGGCCTGCATTCCACATTCGGATTGCAGGCCGTCTTATTTGGTGCTTGTCACGTCGGAGCGTCAGGCGTCGAGCGCGAGCTTCGATGCAAAGAGCAGGAACATGCTGCCCATGGCGGTGTTGCCGAGCTTCGCGACGGACGGACGACGGCCGAAGAACTTGAGAAGGTCGGCGCCCGCGGTGATGAGGAGCGTCATCCAGGCCATGCTGAAGCATTCAAGGATCAGAGCGAGGATGGTGTAGGAGATCGCCGGATTGTCGAAAGCCGGATCGATGAACTGCACGAAGAAGGAGACGTAGAAGAGAATCGACTTCGGGTTCGTGAGGCTCAGCGCAAGGGCGTTGCGGTAGACCTTGACGAGGCTGCGGCTCTTCTTGACGACGACTTCGGATTCGCCTTCGGCCTTTTCGGCCTTCTTGGCGAAGAACGTGGCGTGGATGGCCTTGCCGCCGAGCCAGGCGAGGTACGCGGCGCCGAGGATCTTGAGCCAGAAGAAGACCTCGGGGTGCGCGAGCACGAGGGCCGCGATGCCGAGGTAGGCGAGGAAGACCAGAACGGCGTCGCCCGTGAAGACGCCCGCAGCGGCGATGAAGCCCGCGCGGCGGCCGTCGACGATGCTCGTCTTGAGCACGAAGAGCGTGTTCGGGCCGGGGATCATGACGATGATCAGAGCGCCGAGCGCATAGGCCCAGATGTTGAGGATGCCAAAAGTTTCAAGCATGATGGAGATGATCCGTGCGAAAAAAAGACCGCACTCCCTCGGAGTCCGGCCGGCAGATGAATTTTTGCGGTTTGGATGAATTCGGCCCCGCGGGCCTTCCTGCATCGGACGACGAAGTATACAGGTTTTCGCCTAGGGGACAACCCCGAAGTGAGACATTTTCCGGAGAATTTCCTGCACGCGGAAGGTCGATGTCGTGAAGACGATTGCGGCCGTGGCGAAGCGGGGCGATTGTCGTCTGGATACCGCGTTTGCGGGACTCGCTATTAGTGGTCCTAGCAAATAGGCTTACAAATAGTCTCAAATAAAGGCCGTACACGAGTACAGCCGTTATAAAAACCTTTATTCTTTATCCTTTAAATGCTTTTGGCTTTCACGGTATGTGGCGTATTTGACCGAGTCGCGCTCAAAGCACTTGCGAACGCCGGCACCTTTACCCTGTTTCATCGACTGCGCTTGTTCTTGAGCGAAGGTCTGAGCCTCCGCCTGCGTCATGGCGGGAACCATGTGCAGACGAAGGACGAAAAGGTTTTGGACGAAGATTCGGAAGGAAGCGATGGAAATGCCGAGACGGAAATCGATTGCATCGATTGATGCCAAAATCAGCGACCTCCAGAAGAAGGCTGCCGCCGCGAAGGAGCGCTATGAAAGACTCTGCAGGGAATTGCTGCAGTTGCAGCAGGAGCGTGAACTTGCAATGGGGCAGGAAATCCTCAACGCGATGAAAAAGAGTGGGAAAAGCTACCGCGAGATCATGACGTTTCTCGGGTCCCCATAGGGCTTGAGTGTAATTTCCGCGGGAAGTTCAGGTAGTAAAGCTAGGTTGCGCCAAAGTCGTCGGTGGATGTCGTAAAGAAAATGATTTCGTTGCAGAAGGTCTTGGCGGCGCTGCGATTGTGCTCGGCTAAGCGGGTAAGAAGGGATTCGCCGTTCTGCGTTCCCGGGCCTGACCGATGTTGACCACGTGCTCGCCGGTTTCTTATAAGCCTCCTCGTGGGAGGCGCACCGTGGTTCTGGTTGGCGAAAAGCGGGCGCTACGGATGGCCGTCAAGGACGCGCTGACCGAGAGGCGGTGCACGGGGCTTTGCGCACTGCTTTCGGGTGAGAAGACAAAGAAAGACGTTAAGTCCGCACCCGGGCTGGAGACGCTTGAATCTCTCTTCGGAACTCAGGCGGAAGATGCTCCGTTCTGAAATCCCAAATTTGCCATTCCGCAGGCTAACCTTTGGTCATGCTAGATTGTCAGGGTCGAATCAATCAAAGGAGACACACCCATGTCCGATGCTGAAGAAAAGGAAGCCGATCCCTTCATGCAGGTCATCCAGGATCTGCGAAACAGGCCGTCCGTGAGCAAATGCGAAGAAGAATTGCTTGAGATGTCCCCCGAGGTAAAGCCCGAGCCCGAAGCGTATTGGCTTGACGACGGTGATGATTCCGAAGAGGAAGACGACAGGGATGACGATGACGTCGATTACGGCCCTATTGACTACGGGGACGAAGATCCGTTTTGAAAACTTCTGACTGTGCAACCAAACTGGGACTCATGAGTCCCAGTTTGGTTGCAGGCACTGGTGTGGAACAAACGCTTTCCTGAAGCAGGTGTTATAGAAAAACGCATATGTGTAATGGATATAATATCCAAATGGCGCGGACATCATAAGGCTGAAGGCGCTAATGGAGTTGCGATCTGGTTTCTAGGCATCTCGTAATGATCTCTGCGGGAAGGATTATTCATGAAAGACAAGATGTTAGGGAAGCTCTTCAAAACCCTCTGTTGCCACGTCGAATGAAACAAAAATGTTCCGTTCGGTTTTTCCGTACAGCCTCAAAAAAATGCTGTTTTCTTGCCCTAGGAATAGTGTAATTCTATGGTGGAAGCTCATTATTAATCGTCCCGGCAAATAGGCTTACAAATAGTCTCAAATAAAGGCCGTACACGAGTACAGCCGTTATAAAAACCTTTATTCTTTATCCTTTAAATGCTTTTGGCTTTCACGGTATGTGGCGTATTTGACCGAGTCGCGCTCAAAGCACTTGCGAACGCCGGCACCTTTACCCTGTTTCATCGACTGCGCTTGTTCTTGAGCGAAGGTCTGAGCCTTCGCCTGCGTCATGGCGGGAGCCATGCGCATCTTGACCTTCAGTACCTGATTGAAAACCTCCACGGGATTCAACTCCGGTGAGTACGGCGGAATAAAGGCAAGTTCGAAGTTGCCATCTTCCTCAATCCAGTCTTTCACGACTTTGGCTTTATGAATGCTGGCATTGTCGCAAACGACAATGATCTTGCGCTCCTTGTCGTACTCATTGCGAATTCCGATTAAGAAATCGCGGAAATCCTCAGCGTTGACAGCTTTGCTCTGGATGGAGAAAACCAGTTTTCCACGATTGTTGACAGCCACTTGCATGACTGCAGCACCATATCGAGCCCGGCCGTTAATCAGCAACACCGGTGTTTCGCCACGGTATCCCCAATCCCTGATCCAGTTCGGATCCTGCTTGAGAGCCGTCTCGTCCTGCCACAGGATGATGGCATTTTCTGCAGCGGCTCGCTTGACCAATGCCGGATATGTCGTATTCAGCCATTCTTGGACTTTCGTTTCGTCCTGCTGAATGGAGCGCTTTACCGGACGCTGATAACTGAGGCCGACACTATTCAGCCAGCGACACAATGTGGATTTGGCAGCGTCGACCCCAAACTTAGCCTTAATCAACAGGCGGATAGAGGACGAATGCCAAAGCGAATGCTGAATACCAAAGTCCGTGGGGCAGTGATCGGTGATGAAGTCCAACAACTGTTGCTTCTGCTCATCCGACAGGAATGACTGCGTGTTTTCTCTACGACCACGCTTCTGCCCTTTGACGGCATTTTCGACACCTTCACTACGCGCACGCTTTAACCACTTCCCGACGGTGTTCTTGTGAACATTGAAGTGTTTGGCGATATCAACGTTGGTCCAACCTTCCTGGTGCAGGCGAATAGCCTGTTCACGAATATAGGCCTGAGCCTCCGGATTGGCATGGCGGAGGTCCAATTTATTGGGTTTTTAGGGGCAAATTTACTGGTATTCATTCTAATTATTATAGCATAATTAGCCTATTTAACGAGACGGAATTTCTCTATGAATAAAAGAGTCCCCGAAATCATTCAGGGATTTGATGTAGACCAGCCTATTTACTGAGGCTATTAATAACCCGCGGACTTTTTTTCGAGTCGTCTCTGCGCGAGGGGAAGAGGGAATTTCGTATCATCGCTTCAGAGCCTGAGGAGCGGGGGAGGCGCGGCGGGGCGGCCGTCATGCGCCTTCAGGCGGATTGTCTTTCAGACGCGCGTTTTACTAAGATAGAAGGAAATGCTCCGGCGTTTCCGGAGCGGCGTGCGGTGTCGCACGTGCATGATCATGGAGGTGCATATGCCCTGGAGAAAGCGGGTGGTATTCGGCGGCGCATGCCTTGCGGGCCTGCTGGCCGTGGGCTACGCGGGCTATGTCGGCTGGCAGCAGTCGGTGGTTGATCAGATGCTCTTTGACCTGAAGGCGGCGGGCAGTCCCGTGCCCGGCGTGGGCATCGAGGTGACCGAGATCGAAAGGACCTTCGGCTCGAGAAGGCTCGAGGTGGTCTTCCATGTGCAGGGCCTGCCCGAGATGCCTCTCAGGGGCGAATGCGTCTGGCGTCTGGGCATGGCGCCAAGCCTCGTCGTGCGGCACTTCAGGACGACGCCCGAGCTGCAGGCCTTCGTCGACAAGGCCTCGCCGCAGGTGACGATGGACTTCGGGCTTCCGTTCATGCCGACGAACCTGCGCGTGCACTGGCTCGACGCCGAGGTCGACGGTCGCACCACGGCCTCGGGCGAGGCGCTCACGACCTTCAGGATCGTGAAGGCCGAACCCGTCGAGAAGGATGGCAGGCTCGTTCCGTATGCGCCCGCGAGCGGCGTGCCCTACCACGTGCTCCCGGTCGAAGGCGACTGGGGATTCTCCGCCTTCGTCTTCCGCCTCAACTGGGCGGGCGAGCGTCTGGTCTACAGGTTCCTACCCGACGAGACCGAAGAGCCCGTGATCCTCACGGCTGAAAGCGACGGCGCGGGATTCTCCGGGTTCGAGAAGGTCGACGCGAAGGACGACGTGAAGTTCGGCAGGAGCGCCTCGCGCCTGTCGGCGAGGAAGGTGAATGCGGGCTGGCGGTTCGACTTCTCGCATGACGGTTCGCTTGAGAAGGCTCCCGCGGCTGCAGGTCCGCTTTCCGCACTCAGATACTGGCACTTCCAGGGCTCCGTCACGGCGCCCGAGGACGTGTGGCTGCCCGAGGCGGCGGGCAGGCTTCTGGTGGGCGCCGACGTCTGCAGCGTGCCGGGCATCTGCCGCCCGGGCGCGCCGAAGGGGCTCGAGCCTCTCATGCAGGCCGCTCAGGACGGCAGGCTCGGCCTGAAGATGCAGAACGTGGAGCTTGACTTCCCGAGGCTTGAAGTGCGCGCGATGGGCGCGATGGGCGTGAGGAAGGATGTGAAGACGTTCGCCGACTTCGATGTCGGCGTCCAGATTCATCCGCTTGACGACGAACTCATGAAGACCCGTCCCGACGTCGTCGCCGTGCACGACTTCGTGAAGGACCTCGTCGACTCGAAGGCGCTCGCCTGCCGCGTGAAGGACGAGTGCCGCGCCCGCGTGACGGTCGAACCCGACGAAAGGGGCTTCGGCATCATCAGGTCGAACGGCGTCGAAGTGACGGAGAAGGTCATGAAGTTCATTTTTGCCGAACCCGCCGGTACGGGCGAAGCGGGCTGACGTCCACATTGATCCGTTCTGCCTGGCCGATCGGGAACGGCCCGTCTTCCGTCGCGAAGGCGGGCCTTTTGGGCGGAGCATCGGACGTATGATTGAGTACGTCTTTCCAAAAAACGGAGCACAGCACAATGGTGAGCAGGATCGAAGTGCGCGGCGCGCGCGTGCACAATCTCAGAAACGTCGACGTCGACATCCCGCTCAATAAAATCGTCGGCGTGGCGGGCGTCTCCGGGTCCGGCAAATCGTCGCTCGCGCTCGGCGTCCTCTACACCGAGGGCTCGCGGCGCTACCTTGAGGCGCTCTCGACCTATACGCGCCGGCGGCTTACGCAGGCGCCGCGGGCCGATGTCGACGAGGTGCTCCATGTTCCCGCAGCGCTTGCGCTCCATCAGAGACCGGGCGTGCCCGGTATCCGGAGTACCTTCGGAACGGGGACCGAGCTACTCAACACGATTCGCCTCATGTTTTCGCGCCTTGCGTTTCACAGGTGTCCGAACGGCCACATGGTCGGGCCCACGATCGACGTCGCGGCCGAAAAGGCGCTCGTCTGTCCGGTCTGCGGGGCGAAGTTCTTTGCGCCGGGTGCGGAGGATCTGGCCTTCAACAGCGGCGGCGCCTGCAGGACTTGCGACGGCACGGGCATGGTGAGGTCGGTCGACAGGGCAACGCTCGTTCCCGACGAGACGCTTTCGATCGACGAAGGCGCCGTGATGCCCTGGCGCACATTGATGTGGTCGCTCATGACCGACGTCTGTCGATCGATGGGCGTGAGGACGAACGTGCCCTTCAGAGAGCTGACGCCCGAGGAGAAGGCGATCGTCTACGACGGCCCGATGGTGAAGAAGCACATCTTCTATCATCCGAAGGGATCGAACGACGCGGCGGAGCTTGATTTCACGTACTTCTCAGCCGTAAAGACGGTCGAGAACGCGCTCGCCAAGGTGAAGGACGAGTCGGGCATGAAGCGTGTCGAGCGTTTTCTGAGGTTTGATGTCTGTCCCGACTGCAGGGGCTCAAGGTTCTCGGAGGCCGCGCGGGCGCCGAAGATCATGGGCGTCTCGATCGACGAAGTCTCTCGCATGCCGCTCGTCGACCTGTGCGCTTGGGTCGACCGCGTGCCCGCGTCGCTCCCGCCCGAGATGCGGCCGATGGCGGAGAGTCTCTGCGAGGCGTTCGGACACACGGCCGCGAGGCTTCTCGATCTCGGGCTCGGATACCTGTCGCTTGATCGTGCGGCCTCGACGCTCTCGACGGGCGAGCGGCAGCGCATGCAGCTCGCGAGGGCCGTGCGCAACCGCACGACGGGCGTGCTCTACGTGCTGGACGAACCTTCGATCGGGCTCCATCCCGCCAACGTCGAGGGGCTCAAGGCCGTGATGCACGACCTGGTGGCGGACGGCAACACGGTCCTTCTCGTCGATCATGACGTCGACATCCTGAGAGAGGCCGACCGGATCATCGAGATGGGCCCGAAGGCGGGCCGCGAGGGCGGTCGCGTCATTGCCGAAGGGAGCGTCGGAGAGATCGAGGCGAATTCCGATTCGATGATCGGCCCCTATCTGTCGGGGAGACCCGCGGTCGTGAGGACGAAGACGCCGCGAGACAGTCTTTTCGAGCATGGCGAAATCCTGCTTGAGACGAAGGCGGTCCATACGGTCAAACCTCTGAGCGTGAGGATTCCGAAGGGGAGACTCACGGTGGTGACGGGCGTGTCGGGTTCGGGCAAGACGACGCTCGTGCTCGAGAGCCTGCTCCCGGCGCTCAGGGCCGCGATCGACGGGACGGCACTGCCTGCGCACGTCGGCTCGATCTCGGCTCAGGGCATCCGTCAGTCGAAGCTCATCGATGCGACGCCCATCGGCGTGAACGTCCGGTCGACGGTTGCAACCTATGCCAACGTGCACGATGATCTGAGGAAGGCTTTCGCGAAGACGCCCGACGCGAAGGCCGCGGGCATGAAGGCGGGCGACTTCTCGTACAACACGGGCAGGCTGCGCTGTCCCGAATGCGACGGCACGGGTTCGATCAGCCTCGACGTGCAGTTCCTGCCCGACGTGGACGTGCCGTGTCCCGCGTGCAGGGGAAGCCGCTATGCGCCGGCCGCCTTTGCAATCAGGCGCGCCGCGAAGGCGGCGGGGGCGCACGGGACGCAGTCAGCGTACACGATGCCCGAGTTCATGGACATGGACGTCTCGACGGCGCTTCGGGCGGCAGCCGACATGAAGACCGTGTCGGCAAGGCTCAGGGTGCTCGAGGATCTCGGGCTCGGCTACCTCACGCTCGGGGAGGCGACGCCCGGACTCTCTGGCGGCGAGGCCCAGCGGCTCAAGCTCGCGGGCGAGATGGGCAGAGGCCAGGATGATGCGCTCTTCGTCTTCGACGAGCCGACGATCGGCCTGCATCCTGAAAACGTCGCGACGCTCATGGCGGTCTTCGAGCGGCTCGTCGAGGCGGGCGCAACCGTGATCGTGATCGAGCACGACCTCGACGTGATCCGGGCGGCCGACTGGATGATCGATCTGGGACCGGGCGGCGGAGACGCGGGCGGCACGGTCGTCTTCGAAGGCGTGCCCGAGGATGCGCCCGCAGAGCCCCGAAGCGTCACGGGCAGGCATCTCGGCCGTCGGGCTTAAGCCTGCGCTCATGAAGACGGGCATAATCAAGAAAGCGGACGCAGGGCCGGATTCAGGCCTGCATCCAACGCAACAACGAACGGGAAGAAGAACATCATGAACATCCGCAAGACTTCCATTTCGATCGTCGCAGGCGTGATCGCCGCGCTCACGGCGGCCTCCGCCGCTGCGGCTCCCGACGTCGCGCTCGTGAGGGAGCGTGCCGAACAGGGCGTCGTCGAGAGCCAGTTCGCCCTCGGCAACATGTACTTCAAGGGCAACGGTGTCGAGCAGAACATCGAGGAGGCCCTCAAGTGGTACCGCCGCGCCGCCGAAAAGGGCAACGCCATGGCGCAGCTCAAGCTCGGCTTCATCTACGAGGACGGCAGGGGCGTTCCTCAGGACAAGAAGGCCGCCAAGGCTTGGTACCACAAGGCCTGCGAAAACAAGCACGAGCTCGGCTGCAACTATGAGCAGCGCCTCATCGACGAAGGTGTTCAATGAGTCGGTCGAGTACGCTCAGGTCAGGACTTCGCCCTCTTTTTGACAGAACCCGTGCGCCTTACCTCTCATTGCAATGGGAGGTAAGGCGCACAAAGTTTTCGGTCGTGCAGTAACATTGCCTTATGCGCACCTCCACCTCTTCCTACATCGTCGAACTTCCGCT
>OJSB01000439.1_pt1 | contig 42114 bp, 37 predicted proteins | sample 1599331 | NCBI WGS metagenome assembly OJSB01 (sample SAMN04168657, study PRJEB22393) | human gut metagenome | biome: human gut microbiome; feature: stool | host: Homo sapiens | collected 2014-03-20
TTGCGGACATTTAAGAAGATATAAAAAGATAGTCAAAAAGACATATATAATTTATTATAAACTCAATATAAGGAGGGTAAAGATGGAACAGGCTATATTAAATTACATAAATCAACAGACCGAGAATATTGACTGGAACGATCTCGATTTCTTAACGTTAAATGCAATATCTTTGGAAGTAAATAGAAATAAAAAAGAAGTTCAAAAGACCTTATTTGAATTGAATAAAAATGGAAAAATTATAAGGATAAATACCCATCCAATTATTTATGTTAGTCGTTTAATGTTGGCAAAAAAGTATAATACTAGTATTTCTGAAAATGTGTATGAAACCTTAGATGAATTGCTTAAAGATATAAGGTTCAGCAAGATCGATTCTTCATTTCATGAATTGATAGGGTATAATGGATCCTTGAAATCTTGCATAAATCAATGTGTTGCGGCAATTCAATATCCAGGAAATGGGCTACCCATATTACTAATGGGATCTTCAGGTACTGGTAAAAGCTATATCGCAAGACTGATTTATGAACATGGGCATTCCATAGGACGAATAAAAGGAGATTTTATACCAGTCAATTGTTCTGAATACAGCAACAATCCAGAATTATTTTTAACAAATGTATTTGGATATAAAAAAGGCTCGTATACAGGAGCAGAGAAAGATAATCAAGGAATTTTACATTATGCCAATAACGGAATACTTTTTCTAGATGAAGTACATGGATTGCCTCCAGAGTGCCAAGAAAAAATATTTCAATTTATGGATAGTGGTTCATATCACATGGTTGGGGATAATGTGCAATGGTACAAATCAAATGTTCAAATAATTATGGCTACGACAGAAAATCCGAATCAAGTGTTATTAAAGACATTATTAAGAAGAATTCCCTTAATTGTTCAGATTCCAGATCTAAATGATCGACCACTTCAAGAAAGAAGAGAATTGATTCACTATTTATTCACAAAAGAAGAAAAACATGTCGGTAAAGAAATTCAATTATCTAGAATGGTTTATCATGTTTTACAAGCTACTTCTTTTACAGGGAATATTGGTGAGGTAAAAAACATCATAAAAACCGCTGTTGCCAACGGTCTTTTAAAATCCCAAAAGGATGAAATTATTCATATACATATTAATGATCTTCCACCAAAATTTTATAAAAAGGGAGCCAATATATTAGATGATAAAGTTATGTTAAGCGTGAAACAGCTTCTTAATAAAAGAGAAGAAAATCATAATTTTTATCAGTTTCATTATGATATAATCAATCATTTGAAAAATAATAAACATAGTTTTTTAAATGAAACAGAAAAACAATATATTTATGGAAAAACTAAGATCTATATTGATTTGCTGTTTTATGATCTTAAACAAGATGAAATATATCAAAACAACATTAACTTAGATTTCATTACACAAGTGTTAAAAATAATAGAAAACAAATATCATTCAAAACATTTTACGAATAGTGAAATTGAAATTATCTATAAATTGGTTGCATTTTCAGCAGACATCCTAACATTGAATAAAAAGGCATTAGACGATGAATCAGTTAGAACATGCTATAAAAAAGTATTGGATTATTTTCTTGTTGACGAGAAAATTATTGAGGATTTTTATGAATTGATCAAAGATACGGTTTTGATAGAAAATGTTGATATTTTTAAATTGGACCTATTATTGTTATTTGTGTATTTTTTGAAAGATTTTAATGATCTGACAACTGCGAGTGTGATCATAGCCCATGGATATTCCATTGCCAGTGAAATGGCCAATAATGTAAATCATCTGTTGGAAAGACATGTTTTTGATTCTATTGACATGCCATTAGATTGTGATTTTAAAGATGTAGTGGATAAATTGATCATATATTTAGATGGCTTGTCTAAAAAAAGAAACGATGTCATAGTGTTAGTTGATATGGGATCATTAGAAAATATATACAGATATTTATCATCATATCCATTTAATATAGGGATCATTGATAATGTAACGACAAAACTATGTTTGGAAGTAGGAACAAAATTAATTCAAAATGAATCCATTATAAATGTTCTGGAGCAAGCAAGCTCACAAAATGTTAGTCATTATACATTGATAGAGAAAGAGAAAAAACAAGAGATCATTTTGACAATTTGCGAAACTGGATTGGGCATGGCTAATGCTATTGCGGATTTGGTAAAACAAAGTTTGCCAAAAAAGATTGATATTTTAATTATTCCATATGATTATCAAAGCTTGGTTGCCGAAGGGAAAAAGTTACCTTTATTTCACACTTATCATGTTTGTTTTATTTTAGGAACAACAGATCCTAATTTAGAAGGAATTCCATTTTTATCCATATTTGAGATCATGGATCAAAGAAATGCAAATTATATTCAGGGATTGATGAAAAACTATTTTAGTGATTCTGAAGTTTCTCAGTTTTGCAATGAGCTATTGAAGAACTTTACTATTGAAAATTTAAAAAATTATTTAAATGTGATTTCACCGCAAAAAATAATTGATGATATACAAGCATTTGTAAATGATGTGCAAAAAGAATTGGATATTCAATTAAATTCGAACTTGACTTGTTGTTTGTATATTCATCTGGCTTGCATGGTAGAACGAATCTTGCTTCATGAAGAAATCAACCGATTTGAAGCACTGGATACAATTATCAATCATAATCAAGACTTCTTTAAAAAGATAAAAAAATCTTTTAAGAGAATAGAGAAGACATACAATATACAAATACCAGATCAGGAAATAGCTTATTTACATGAATATATTTATTCAAGATATGAAGGATCAAGAGAAATCACTGATGAAATTCTTTCGGATCTTTTCAATAAATAGATTTGATAAGGACGAAATTCGGGTAACCAAATAATTTAGGGGACTCGGCCAGAGATCCAGGGGAGAATTTAGGGGACTAACCAATGATCAAAAATTTTCTACTCCCCTAAATTAAAAATTCAGCTGTAAAAGGAGGGTGAAATTGCCCTCCTTTTCATATCTCCCAGTCTAGTATTGATTCTGTTGATATTATCTTAATTTGGTCTTATTGTAACAGCCGCGTTTGGTCACGTTTTTCTTGAACTCAGACCTGGCTCTTGGGACTCCCTTGATAACTGGATTCCTTCGCATGCTTAAGAGGATGCGGTTTCGTGTATAATCAAAATCAGAGAAGCCTCGTGCGTTTCTCTTATAAGTTGGCACAAATTGTTGCTAATAATAGGGTGAATAAAAAAAGAGAAGGAGGAAATTATGACAAAGAAAATCATACTTGCATCACATGGTCGATTTGCTTCAGGAATGCTAAGTGCAGCAAAAATGATTATTGGAGAGTTGAAAGGAGTTGATAGCTTTGATTTAGAAGATTACGAATCACCATATGAAATTTATAAAAATATAGAACATGCTATGAAACAAGAAAATGATACAGTTTTTTTGATTCTAACAGATTTACTTGGTGGTAGCGTAAATAATCAGTTACTGGAATTATGCACAAATAAAAATGTGTATGTAATAGCAGGAGCAAATTTAGGGATGCTATTAGAATTGTATTTAGCTGATGATAATAAAGAAATTAGGACCATTATTAAAGATTCGGTAGAAGCATCAAAGCAAAATATACGATTTTTTGGATATCCTATCAACGACTATGTCGATCATAAGGAATTAATGGAGGTGAATTTATGGTAGTGATCCTAAGAGTTGATGATCGATTATTACATGGTCAAGTAGCCTTTTCCTGGTTAAACCTTCTTGGGCCGGACGCTATAGTTATAGCCAATGATGAAGTTATGACTAACGAGATTCAAAAAACTGCAATTAAGATGGCTAAACCAACGGGTGTGAAAATGTCAATACGTTCGCTTAAGGGAGGCATAGATCTAATAAATGATGAAAGAGTCCGAGATCTTAAGTTGTTTGTTGTTGTAAAAACGACAGAAGATGCATTGGCATTGATCAATAGTATTCATGAACATATTTCTTTAGTGAATATTGGAGGCTTGTCTAATCGAACTAAGGGAAATAACAAAATTGTAAAAGGCGTATATTTGTCTGATCAAGACATAATTAATGTAAAAGAAATTATGAAAAAAGTAGATAAGGTTGATGTAAGAATTGTGCCAACCGATCCTAACAAGAATATTGCTACTTTAATTTGAGAAAGGAGAGTTTATGTTTTTAAATGCTTTACTTGTGTCATTGGCAGTAGGTGTTTGTTACTTTACAAACGAATGGTTCTGCCGTTTGTTCAACGATAAACCAATTATTATTGGTACTATTGTTGGTTTTTTGCTAGGAGATCCAGTTACAGGAATTATCTGTGGTGGTACATATGAATTGATTTTTTTGGGAGCTGTAAATATTGGTGGAACTGTACCAAGCGATGCTTTAACAGGAACCGCTATTGCCACAACTTTTATCATTTTAACAGATATGGATATTGAAGAAGCGATGGCTTTAGCTATCCCAGTAGGGCTTTTAATGGGTCAGATACAAATGATGACATTTATCATTCCAAGTTTCTTCAATAGTTATATAGATAAATTGATTGAAGATGAAAACGATAAAATGTTTGGCTGGATGGTAGCTTTAACATTATTGATGAGATGTTTCTTTGAATCATTCTTGACTTTTTTGGCTATTTATTTAGGAACCGATATCATTACTTCTATAATGAACGCACTACCAGAAGCTGTTACAGGAGGTCTTACAGTAGCTGGTGGAATGTTAGCAGCTGTCGGATTTGCTATGTTATTAAGAATGATCTGGACAAAAAAATTAGCTGTATATTTCTTTGTTGGATTCTTCTTAACAACTTATTTAGGTGTACCAACATTAGGTATCGCTATTGCCGGTGTATTGTATTGTATCATCCGTTATTATACATTGATTGATTCTCCAAAAAATTTGATGAATCAAAATGAAAATATGGCAATGGAAGGAGATGACTTGTTCAATGACTAAGAAAAATTCGATTTTATATTTGAATCCTGAAGATAAAAAGATGATCAATTCTGTTGCATGGAGAATGATGGTAGGAAGTGCACCTTATCAATATGAAAAGATGCAGGCATTGTCTTTTTTATACGCAATGGTACCTGTAGTTAAAAGATATTATAAGGATGATAAAGAAAAAAGAATCGAAGCTTATAAAAGACATTGGGAATTATGGAATACAACACCACAGGTAGCTGGATTGGCAGCCGGATTAGCTGCTGCAATGGAGAGAGAAGCTTCTATGAATCCGGATTATGATGTTAGCAGTATCAATGCAACAAAAGTTTCATTGATGGGACCTTTAGCAGGAATTGGTGATTCGATTTTCTGGGGATCTTTAAAGGTAATCGCAACTGGTATTGGTGTATCTTTTGCACTTCAAGGGAATATCTTAGGACCTATTTTATATTTCCTTGTTTATAATATCCCTTCTTCTTTAGCTAGACATTTGTTACCTGTCATAGGATTTAATTTAGGTACTAGTTTCTTTGACAAAATGAATAAAAATGGAATCATGCCATTTTTAACAGAGTGTTGTAACATTGTCGGACTTATCATGGTGGGATCTATGGCTTGTACAATGGTTACTTTAAAAATTCCATTTGTATATGAGGCAGAGGGTGCAACGATCAATGTACAAGAAATCTTAGATTCAATCTTGCCAAATGCTTTACCACTAGGGTTGACATTGTTGTGCTTCTGGTTATTAAAAAAGAAAAATGTATCTCCAACCATTCTTATTATTTTATTGGTTATTCTTGCAATCGCATTGCATGCAGTAGGAATTCTTTAGTCATATTGAATAATTATAAAAAATAAAGGAGGAAATTATGACAAAACAGGAAATTATTGAAAGTTTAAAAGGAGGATTAATTGTATCTTGCCAGACAGAGCCAAAAGATTGTATCCATGAGGATGGCAGAACAGTGGTAACAATGGCAAAGGCAGCTAAATGGGGTGGAGCTGTCGCTATTCGCTCCAATAGCCCTGAACAAGTAAAAGCTATTCATGAAGCTGTTGATCTACCTATTATTGGGCTCGATAAGATTTATTATGATACGATGGATAGAGTTATTATGACGCCAACTATTGAACATGCCAAGGCTTTGTGGGAAGCTGGGGCAAGAATCATTGCATTAGAGGCAACAGATCAGCTTAATCATTTGGGTGTTCCAACAAGAAATTTGATTCCAGAAATCAAAAAAGAATTACCTGAAGCTATTATTTTTGCAGATGTTGATACTGTTGAAAACGCTATTGAAGCTGCCAAATTAGGAGCGGATTTTGTTGCTCCAACACTTGCTGGATATACAAAGGCTACTGCATATATTACAGAACCGCCAGCATATAGAGAAGTTGCAGAAATGTGTAGAGCTGTAGATGTTCCTGTTATTATGGAAGGACATGTATATGATCCAGAGTCTGCTATGAAGAGTTTATATCTTGGATGTTATGCTGTAGTAGTTGGTAGTGCTATTACCCGCCCACATTTTATTGTAAAAAGATTTACGGATCTACTAAACAAATTCCCTAAAGATTCAAATTGGAGAGATGATGAACGAGCTTGGCAAGGACCAATTACTAAATTAGAAAAATAATCTATAAATTGTTTCCTCTACATAGATATGTGTCTTTATGTAGAGGAAACCTTCTGTAAAGTCAATTGAAGGAAATTAGAAAGGAGCAATATATGACAAAACAAGTTGATGAAGGTTTATCTGGAAGAAATAATGTTGAAATTGAGTCGAAATTACCATGTGAAAAAAGTGTTGAAGAACAATTGGAAGTAATGGAAGAATATACAAGAGTTCATAAAGCTACCCATGGTATGCCTAAAGGAATCCGAGAAATTCAATGTATGAAAGTTTTGTATCCTAGAATGTTTAGGACAAGGAAAAAAGAGGATTTTTTTGTTGGTAGATATGATGCTCTTCCAATTGGGTTTGGTGCTGTTACTTCTTTAGGTGGAGTAGGACATTATTGTGTTTTTGGAAAATTAAATACTTTTCAGGAGAAATTGAAAGATCCTAAAGATAAAGAACGAATTAATAAGTTGATTGATTATTGGGTAGATCATGATGTAAAAGGTAAATTTGCTAGCAAATATAATGACAAAGTTATCAATAAAGTATTCTCAAATACAGCCTTGACGGCTCCTTGTGAAAGTTCTGCGCGATTGAGCGGTATGATGTTGGATTACAATAAACTTGTTGAGAAAGGAATCGCCGGATTAAGACAGGAAACTTTATCAAGGATGTGCGATGATCCGGATAATGAATTCTATTTAGCTGTATTGGATGCTTTGGATCTGTTTACTGAATGTTGTGATTTCTATATTGAAAAAACAGAAAAAGAATTAGAAAACGAAAAAGATCCAGAGGCTCAAGAAGATCTAAAAACAATCATTCAATCTCTACAGGTAATTCGTAATGATCCACCAGAAACTTTCCATCAGGCACTTCAGATGATCTGGTTATATACAGCTTTAGCTGGAATCATCAATTACGGAAGATTGGATGATGTTGTAGGAACTTTCTTGAAACATGATTTAGATAGCGGTCTGATTACATATAGCAAAGCTAAAGCATATGTAAAATGTTTATGGACATTAATTGAAAATAAACGTACTACTGTTAATGGTCGAGTTATCGTTGGAGGTAGAGGAAGAAAAGATCCTGAAGCGGCCGATATTTTTACTAGAATAGCTTTAGATGTATGTCATGAATGCCGATATGTAGAACCACAGTTTACACTTCGATTATATGAAGATACACCAGATGATATTTTTGATAAAGCGATGGAATGTTTAGCAGATGGAGCAACATATCCTACTTTATATAATGATAAGGTACATGTTCCAGGTTTAGCTCATTGCATGAAGATCAGTGAAAAAGAAGCTGAGCAATATGCAATGTTTGGATGTGGTGAAATGAATATTGTCGGAAAGACAGTCGGTACCCCAAATGCAACGATCAATCTTTTAAAGACACTGAATATTTTCATGAATGATGGTGTGGATCCATATGATAATGTCTACAAAGGAGATGGCGTAGCATTAAAAAAGATGAAAGACATCAAATCATATGATGAATTCTATCATTATTATCTTTTGTTAGTTGATCATTATTTAGATATCTTAGCGTATAGCCAGGCTAAATCGTATGAAGTTATGAATGAAGATGTGGATTTTGTGTTTAATAGCATTCTAATGGATGATTGTTTGGCTAAAGGAAAACCTTTATTAGACGGCGGTGTTAAATATTTAGGCGGATGTTGTGAAACCTTCGGAAATACAAATGCAGCGGATGCATTGGTCGCAATAAAAAAACTGGTATTTGAAGAAAAACGATATTCATTAACTGAAATCAATGATGCATTATTGGCTGATTTTGAAGGCTATGAAAAAATGCGTAAAGACATGTTAGATTGTCCAAAATATGGAAATGATGATGATTATGCCGATTCTGTATATTTAGATTTATATAATCATATTTCAAAATATACACGTATGGCTGGAATCAACAACGGATTGCATCATTATGGTATCGTTATTATCAACAATCAAACAAATACAGAATGGGGATTGCTCACAAGTGCTTCTGCCGATGGTAGAAAGAATAAGGTATTCTTGAATCCAAGCAATAATCCACAAGGTGGAGCAGATAAAAAAGGCCCTACGGCTGTTCTAAAATCAATATCTAAAATTGACTCTCGTTTCCATTTAGGATCGGTTCAAAATATTAAATTCCAGACAGATTTCTTTAGAAATAATATGGATAAGATCAAGTTATTATTTAAAACATATTTTGATCGACTAGGTGGATGTCAATTGATGGTTACGGTTGTTGATGCTGGAGCACTGGAAGATGCAATGGTGCATCCTGAAAAATATCCAGATCTGATTGTAAGGGTTAGCGGATTTAGTGCAGTATTTGTCAATTTAGATAAAGAAGTTCAAAAAGAACTTGTTAGTCGAACTTTAAATGCGAGGTTTTAATTGATGAAAGCTAATATTATGGAAATCGAAAGATTTGCAATCCATGATGGGCCCGGTATTCGAAGCGTTGTTTTCTTACAAGGATGCCCACTTAGATGCCCATGGTGTGCAAATCCGGAATCACAAGAAATCAAACCTCAGTTGATGTATAACGAAGAAAAGTGTGTACGGTGTGGTACATGTGTAAGGAACTGTCCTCAACATGCTATAAAAATAGAAAACTTCAAATTAGTATTTGATCGTGACGCTTGCATTCATTGTAAAACTTGTGAAAATAATTGTCCCGCAGGTGCAATTAATTTTATAGGGGATGCAGTAAGTATCGATGACATAGTTACAGAAGTATTAAAAGATAAACCATTTTATGAAGAATCTAATGGAGGCGTTACGATTTCAGGAGGAGAACCTTTTGTACAATATAATGCTTTAAAAGCATTGTTGAATAAGTTTTTTGAAAAAGATATTTCTGTAGCAGTTGAGACGACAGGTGATACACACTGGAAAAATATTGAAGACCTGATTCCGTATATTGATTATTTTCTATTTGATCTTAAATTTCCAACTGCTAATAGAATCAGTTTAGTGACGAAAGGAAATGGAGAAAGAATTTTAGAGAATCTAAAGAAGCTTGCTTCAAAAGCTCCAGAAAAAATCACTCTACGAGTACCAGTAATACCAAACTATAATTATGATGAAAGAACCATTCGCAAAATTATAGACATTGGAGCAGAGTTAAAAGTAAGTCAAATCCATCTGTTACCTTATCATACTTTAGGTGTATCTAAATATGATCAACTTGGTAAAGAATATGATCTTAAAGGATCTAAGATGTTATCGAAAGAAGATTTAAAAGATCTAGTGGACTACGGAAATTCTAAAGGTATCCATACTCAAGCAGGAGGATGATCAAAACAAAGATTAAGGAGTTTGAGTTGTATGAAAAACTATATTTTTACAAGTGAGAGCGTTACCGAAGGACATCCGGATAAAGTATGTGATCAAATTGCGGACGCGATCTTAGATGCAGCTCTTGAACAAGACCCATATTCTAATATGGCCGTAGAATGTACAATTAAAGATGATTTTGTATTAATCTATGGAGAAGCCAATACCAAGGCCAATATCGACTATGCGGCGATAGCCTTGGCAATGATCAAAAAGATTGGCTATGAAGAGGAATATCATGTTCATGTAGTGGTGAACCAGCAAAGTCCAGAGATCCATAATGCGGTCAATCGTGATGATGTATGTGCTGGGGATCAAGGAATCATGTTTGGCTATGCATGTGATGAAAGTAGAGAATATATGCCATTGCCAATCTACTATGCACATAAATTGGCGATGCAGCTGGCAAAAGTGAGAAAGAAAAATCCAAAGTTGAAACCAGATGGAAAGACCCAAGTGTCGGTAGAATATGAAAATGATGAGATCAAAAGGATCGATACGATCGTTGTATCTACTCAACATGCAGCCGATGTATCACAAGAAGAAATCAAAGAGATCGTCATGAATGAGGTTATCAAACCATGTATCAATGAAAAACTATTGGATGAGAATACGAAATATTTCATCAATCCAAGCGGAAGTTTCGTGATAGGAGGATCATTTGGGGATTCTGGAACGACTGGAAGAAAGATCGTATGTGATACATATGGAGGACGAGGAAGGATCGGAGGAGGATGTTTCTCCAGCAAGGATCCAACCAAGGTTGATAGAAGTGCAGCATATTATTGCCGATATGTTGCAAAGAGCATCGTAGCTAATAAGCTTGCAAGACGAGCAGAGATACAGGTATCGTATGCGATTGGAAAGAAAGAGCCGATCTCATTATGTGTGGATACTTTTGGAACAGGGAAATATGAAGATGAGAAGATCCTTGAGATCATTGAGAATAACTTTGATTTCAATGTTGATAACATCTTAAAAGAATTGGATCTTAGAAGACCAATCTATCTAAAAACAAGTTGTTATGGACACTTTGGGGATCCTCGGTTTCCATGGGAACAGATCAAGGAATTAAAATTATGAAAGCAGTAATATTTGATATGGACGGAGTTCTAATCGATTCAGAAGCATTACATTTATATGATTTTCGAGTTTTTCTTCAAAAACACAACCAAAATTTAACAAACGATGAATTAAGTGAGTTTGTTGGATTAGATGCAAAAACATTTATTGGACATTTGCAAGAGATATGGAAACCGGTATCTCCGCTACCATCGATTGAAGAAATAAAAGAAGGATGTAAATATCCCTCTGATTCTTTTCAAGACATGTTAGTTCCACATGTTCGGTTTATCCTATCACATTTAAAAAAGAATAATATTAAGATTGCAATAGCGTCATCCTCTCCTTATAACATTATTTACAAAATGCTATCCATAAATGATATAGATTCTTATTTTGATGTGATTGTTAGTGGAAATGATGTTCAAGCAAAAAAGCCATCACCGGATATTTATTTTGAAACGTTAAAGCGTTTAGAACTTCCTTCTAATGATTGTATTGTAATTGAAGATTCTTTAGTCGGTATCCAAGCTGCGATCAATGCTAGACTGTATGTGATTGCTCTTAAAGAAAATAGATTTTCGGTAGATCAATCCAAAGCTGATTGTATCGTGAATGATCTAATTGAAGCATGGATTCAAATAGCCCATATTTTTGATTTATCAATGCTAGATTAAAGATTAGTGGATTTGAATTGATATGATCTCATATTCTACTATTTGAAAAAAGAGTTGTAACGAAAATGATTTTAGCCATTCATTATAAGCGGAGTTGTTTGGGTAACCAAATAATTTAGGGGACTCGGCCAGAAATCTAGGGGAGAATTTAGAGGATTAACCAATGATCAAAAATTTCCTGCTCCCCTAAATTAAGAATTCAACTGTAAAAGGAGGGTGACATTGCCAATGTCATTAAGTTAAGATTAATGACGGATATAAGGGGTGCATGAAGATATGCCCTCTTTTTTTATTCTTCAGAATTTCAATAAAAATTCTGCAAAAGTTGTTGACAAAAAGTTAAAACCGTGAGGCCTATTATTCATTCCAATATGAATAATAGGCCCTTTGTTTATAGGTATACGTCTTGGAGGTACTTATGAACAAATTCAAATCGATCAAAAAACAATTAAAATTCTGCATTCAATCCATGGAAACTTCTTCCTCTCTGTTTGTTGTCAATCCTGAAAGAGATTTTACCAGAAGAAGAAAACATCTTTTCGGAAACACGATGATGAATGTCCTGCTGCTCGAGGCCGGTTCCTTGAAGGACGAGCTCTTCGGCCTGTTCGGATATACATTGGATGTCCCATCCGTCTCTTCCTTTGTTCAGGCCCGGGATAAGATTCGTCCGGATGCCTTTTGCACATTGTTCAAAAGATTCAACGAAAAAACTCATACACCGGTCTTACATAAGGGTTTTCGATTACTGGCAATCGATGGCTCTGTGTTGCCTGTCAGTAATGCCATGCAGGACAAAGAAACGACCGTCCTGAAACAAAATCATACCGATGTCCCTTTTTCTGCTTACCATATCAATACAAGCTATGATCTTCTAGAACACACTTATGATGATGTCCTGATCCAGGGGTAGGCACAAATGAACGAGAATGGGGCCTTCAACCATATGGTGGACGGATACCATGGACCGAAAGCCATATTTATCGGGGATAGAAACTATGAGTCCTTCAATTCTTTTGTGAAGGTGGAAAAATCGAAGAACAAATTCTTGATACGTGTAAAGGATATCCATTCAAAAACCAGTGTTTTACGCAGCCTGGGTCCGTTCGAAGATAAAGAGTTCGATGTCCGTGTAAAAAGAATACTGACCTATAAACAAACCAAGGAGATCAAGGAGCATCCTGAGATCTATAAATTCGTACCCAGAAATCAAAGATTCGAATATTTTGGTGATGGTCCTTACTTTGAATTTGAGTGCAGGGTCGTTCGATTCAAGATCAGTGATGACACCTATGAAAGTGTCGTGACCAATCTGGATGAAGATGAATTCTCATTAGAAGAGATCAAAGAGCTGTATCGTATGCGCTGGGGTATCGAGACGGCTTACCGGGAAATAAAGTACGATCTGGATCTGAATACACTGCATTCCAAGAAAAGGAATCTCATACAACAGGAGATCTATGCGAAACTGCTCTTGTACAACTTCTGCAGGCGGATTACCCGAGAGGTGGAAATCAAGGAAAAGAAGCGGAAATACGAATATCAGTTGAATTTCGTAAGAGCCTACCACATCATTCGGCATTTTTTAAAAGAAAAGAGCAGGAAGATCCCGCTCCATATTGAGTCAATGATAGCCAAAGAGATCCTGCCCATCCGCCGTAATCGCCAGAATCAGCGGAAAGTGAAACCCAAATCACCAGTATCGTTCAACTATCGATATGACTAACGCTTATATTATATATTTTTAAAAATGTAGTGGCAACACTACAAGTTTTGTCATGCCTTTAAATAAAAGAACCACCTAAACGTTAAAATGGACCCTGTAAAACGGACACCAGAAAAAAACCACCCAAGAGGATGAAAGCTGGATTCTGTATTACAGGATCCTTTTTACTTAGAAATATTCTCTGTATAGTTTAGTTTCTTTTAGAATGCTGGATGTGTTTAATATAGTTTTTATTTCTTTATTATAGAGTAGTGAGTGTTTCTCGCTTTCCCGTTTTGTTTTAACAGGTTTTCTTTCACTAATCTTTGAAGGATCCTTGTTGCGGTAGACGCACTTACTTTAAGTAATGCCATCACATCGTTTCTTGTTAAAACACCTTGAACTCTAGCATATTTGAGCACTCTTTCTTTGTCATCTAGGATATTTTTATCTCCAGTAACTGAATTTGTAGTGGCTTTTATATTTGAGCTGGTGATATTTCCTGTTTCGTATTTGGCATTTATGTTAGGCAAAATAATTTTAAAGGCGTTCTTTGTCGTTTCAATTTTAGGCTTTTCTTCTTTGCCTTCATACGCTTTCATTATTTTTCTCATTCCAGTGCCATAAGCTTCAATCAGATGCAAACGATAAAACACATTTGCCAGATCCTGATTGCGGCATATAGAAAGACCAACCATTATATCTTCAAGATCGATCCCCGGCATGAGCCCACCGATGGATACAAATTCAATCCGATCTGTGTAAATGCTGATCAAGGCGCTTGAACTAAAGGAATAATCACGATGAACCAACATATTTAAAAGCGCTTCTCTTACTGCAACTTCAGGGTAATCACGGACATCGATCCTCAAAAGTTTTTCTATCGTTGCACGGGTCTGGTTGTGTAAATCAATAAAGTCGTATACTTCATTCATTTGTTTTAGAAGTGAGCCGCTAAATTCTCGTCGATCTTTAAATACCATTTGATCTGTCCCTTGAAAAACAGCAACTTTGATCGTATGAACACATTGGTCAGATAAAAGTAAACCTAGGTTAGTGTAAAGACCGTCTTGATCTATTAATTTCAAAGTTTGCATTTGTTTTGAGCCAAATTCTATCTTACGAAGATCAAATTCTTTTTTTGTGGCTTCAAAGGTAAGATTTTGATTTAAAGAGCGCATCGCTTCAAAGCAATCTCCATCTGTTTCTTTGATCATACGTCGAATGGCATTATCAGTGGCCGGCACTGAAGAGTAACCTTGTCTGACATATACGCCTTCTGGGCGCATTCCTTTTTTAGCAAGATAATAAGGCCGGTCTGTTCCTCGCTGAATATCTATGGCAATAATTTCTTTTCCCTCTTCTTCGATGGTTTCATAATGAACAAACATTGTCACATCTGGTTTGATCGTATCTCTAACCATATTACTTATTTGTAAAGAAACATTGTCCGCATCATCTACACCAATCACTGTGCCATCATCTTTAACACCGATATACAGTTTTCCGCCATTACAGTTAGCAAAAGCAATAATTTCTTTTTTGATTTCGTCCGTAACGATTTCTTTTAATTCAATCGTTTCACTTTCCCTAAAAAGCATATTAAAGGCCTCCTTCGCATTGTTTTGACACAGATATTGTATCAAATCGAGTTAATCGGGTCAATCGAGTCAAACTGATTCAATTTCGCGATGCAATTTGATTCGATTTTGATACGGATAGATTATTTTATAACCCCATCATGTCTTTTACTAACCGATCACTCATCTTAACGGTTCCGACAAGAATCAGCATATTAAATACGATCTTGCCAATATAGCTCCATAACATACTGACAGCACTTGCATCGGTATCAATGACAGGTGGTGCTGAGGCAAAAGCTGAGAGGATCACACATACCAGCACGATCATTACTCCTTCAAGACAAACTCCGGCATAAGATTTCATGAAAGTATAGGCAATGTTTTGAGTTGCCTCACCAGCCGATGCAGAAAGCGGGATAGGAGAGATAGCTGTATAAATGTATGACCTTACAAGTAAACCTCCTGGAACTATTGAGCTTAGATGATTTCTACCCACACTTAGTGCAGATGCTTCTATTTTTCTATTTATAATCTTTTATCTCACCAAATTGTTTTTGCTTTTCTAATAAATAAACTATCTTGTTAAAGAATTTAGTTACTTCATATAAAGTGTTTCAGGTTGGTATAGGTGCGGTTCGATTTTGCCTTGTAGACAATCAATTTATCATTTCATCGAAAACATTCTATAAAAAATAAGATAAAAAATTTCTCTTTATAAAGAAAAAAAAAGAAATTTTTTTAATTTTCAAAGTTATAGAATATTGATAAGGAGGAGAAGTACATGGAAAAGTTAGAAACTCTTTTGATGCAGATGATCTCTTATAGCGGAGATTGTAAATCTTTGTGTATCGAGGCCATGAATTCTTTTAGGGATGAGGATTTCAATCAGGCTGCTTCTTTGTTAGAAGAAGCAGAAAAAAGTTTGTTAAGAGCACAAAGGATCCATGCTCAGATTCTCTCAACTTTTGTGAGAAATGAGGAGATGAAGATCAATCTGTTCGTGGTACACGCAGAAGATCAAATGATGAGTTCCGAAACGATTTTGTCGGTTGTCAAGGGAATGTTGAAAATTCTTGATAAGAAGGAGGGTAGAGACAATGGTTAGGGTCATGTTGATTTGTAATGCAGGAATGTCTACAGCCATGTTGGCACAAAAGATCAATAAATATTCAGATGGATATTGTTATGTAGAGGCTTTTGGTGAGGGAGAGTTCGAAGAACATATTGAAGATTTCGATATTGTCTTGGTAGGGCCCCAAATCAGACACCTTATTCCCTCTATAAAAAAAGTGGTCAATAATAGAATACCTGTAAGTTATATTAATCCTGTGGATTACGGAATGATGAAAGTAGATCATGTTATAGCACAGATCAAAGGGATATTGGAGGGTTAGATCATGGAAAAGTTAGAAAATAAAATATTGGATATTTCGGCTAAATTAGGAAATGAAGTACATTTATCTGCTATTAGGAATACATTTATTTCAATGTTGCCAATCATGATTTTTGGAGGTTTGTTTGCCGTGATTGGTTCAGCTCCAGCTACAGAAGATGCAACAGGGTTCATGAGGGTATGGGCAGATTTTGTTGCCTCAAATAGTAAGATATTTTCTTGGATCTCAGTATTAGGGCTGGGCTTTACGACACTTTATATCGTGATAGGGATCACGTATAACCTATGTAAATCATATAAGATCGAGCCATTGATCCCTCTTTTTATCAGTTGTTTTGGCATCTTTATCTTGAATGTAAATCCGGAAGAATTGGTTTATGGGATGTCTTTGGCGGATCTGACATATCTGGATGGGAAAGGAATCATCATTGGTCTTTTTGTAGGTATCGTCACCGTAGATATATATCGTGTATTAAAAGAGAAAAACTTTGGGAAAATCAAATTGCCGGAAAGTGTTCCACCTTCTTTGAGTGAGACGTTTTCATCGCTAACGATCGCTGTTTTGATAATGTTACTGTATTTAGGAATATTTGCGATATTCAACGCAATGGGAACGACATTGGCAGCTTGGATCGGAGGATTGATTTCACCACAGGTAGAAGCGACGGATAGCTTGGTATTTATCCTGATAATGACGTTTATCATCAATGGGGCATGGTTCTTTGGTATTCATAACGCTACGTTCTGGGGATTGATGGGACCGATCATGTTCATGAATCTTTCAACCAATGCAGCACAACATGCATCAGGATTGGCAGCCACTTCAATATTGACGGAATCCTTTTGGGTATATTTTGTATGTATTGGGGGAACAGGAGCATGTCTTTCCATTGCACTACTATGTTGTTTCTCCAAGTCAAAGACAATAAAAACGGTAGGGCGAATCAGTGTATTGCCGGCATTTTTTGGGATAAGTGAACCAGTGACCTTTGGTTTGCCTATGATGTTGAATCCGATCTTCTTTGTACCATGTGCGATGGTACCAACGATAAATGCATTGATCTCCTATATATGTATGAGCACGAATTTGATCGATAAGACATTTGCGATGTTATCGTTTAATATGCCAAGTGTGTTTGGGTCATTTTTATCGACAGGAGATATGAAAGCTTTGGTATTGGTAGTAGTTCTATTGATCATTGACATGATCTTGTATTATCCATTCTTGAAGATGTATGAAAAACAACAATTGAAACTGGAAAATAGTGATGAGGAATAGGAATGGTTGATTTAAGTTGCAATGACAGAAAGAGATTATCCGAGGCAAGTTTAGGGAAAATTGTTAATGATAAAGTCTTTCGAAATATAAAAATTTTGAACGTTTTTACAAAACAATGGATTTTAGCACATGTGTATGTATATAAAAAATGGATATCTCATGTTGAATATGACGTCAATAAGGAAATATTAGACTGCAAACAAATAATAAATGGCGATAATTTATATCTATCGCCTGCTTTTGTTGATTCACATACTCACATAGAAAGTAGTTTGTTAACACCTTTAAATTATGCAAAATTAGTTGTTCCACACGGAACGTTAACGGTTTTGGAAGATGCTCATGAAATAGCAAATGTATGCGGAGAAGAAGGCTTGAAATATATGTTAGAAAGTAACGGGAATATACCAATGCGTCAACTTTTGACAATACCTTCTTGTGTACCTTCTGTTCCAAATTTAGAAAATAGTGGTGCAATATTTGATTATTCACTTTATAGAACATATTTAGAAAAGGACTATGTAGTTGGACTTGGTGAAGTTATGGATTATGAAGGAGTATTATGCTCTGATGAAAGAATAACTAAAATTTTGGATGAAGCAAAGAATAAAAAAGTATATATTCAAGGTCATGCTCCACTCTTGCAAGGAAATAGATTATCTGCTTATCTATGTAATGGCATCAAAAGTGACCATGAAGCTAGAGGCGTTCAAGAAGTAATCGAAAAGTATCGACAAGGTATGTGGATAGATATAAGAGATGCAAATACTAATCATAATATGCCTAAGATTATTGAAGCTTTATCTGAAATTGGCAATTATGATAGAGTTGCTTTTAGTAGCGATGATCGTAGATGTGATGTGATTTCAAGAAAAGGGCATATTGATGGAATTATACGTCATGCTCATTCTTGTGGAATGCCTTTAATTGAGGCATATATTAGTGCTACATATAGGCCTTGTTTAGAAGCGAATATAGGAAATTTAGGAGCAATTGCACCAGGATATATTGCTGATTTTAATGTTTTAGATGATATAGAAAATGTTCATGTCAAAGATGTGTACTTTGAAGGAAAATGTGTTGTAAAAAATGGCGACATGATTTCACATTATGAAGATACTAGAGAGGCATTGAATCAAACTGTTAATATACCAGATTTGGACGAGACGAATTTTTTGGTTTATTCTAAAGGTAGTAAGGTTACAATGAATGTTATAAAGTTTGAAAGCTTTTCTTCTTCAATAACAAATTTGATTCAACAAACTTTTCCAATCAAGAATGGAAAAGTTGAGTTGTCTCCAAAGGGGAAGTATATGTTTGTATCTGTTATTAATAGATATAATAAGGGAACTCATACTTTAGGAGTAGTTGAAAACTTTGGAATAAATCATGGTGCAATAGCGAGCACAGTAGGTCATGATGCACATAACGTAACTGTCGTATATGACAATCCACAAAATGCAATTGTAGCTTTACGTCAACTTAAAAAGCAAAAAGGAGGCTTTTGTGCAGTAGAAAGTGGTTGTGTTATAGCTTCTATGCCTTTATCAATCGCAGGATTAATGTCTAATAAAAATGTTGCCGATGTTGTTAATGAAATTAACAATATGAATGAGGCAAATGTAAAGCTGGGTAATATATATATTGAGAACCCTTTATCGCGTATTACAATATTGTCTTTATTAGTTTGTCCATATGTAAAAATATCAGATGAAGGAATCGTTTTGACTGAAGAAAAAAAGACTATTCCTTTAATAAGTGAGGTAATTTAAATGAGAGTAGTTTTAAAAAATGTAGAAAGTCCACAAATTGAGTACATTTCTCCCCAAATTTTAAGCGATGAAACAATGGAAATAAGGAAAGAGAAAGTAATTAAGACATTTGTTCAAGAAGGGTACGACTGCATTATCATATATGCGGATGTTGAGCACTCTGCAAATTTTGAATATTTAACAGGATTTATTCCAAGATTTGAAGAAGCTTGTCTTGTTCTTCACAAAAATGGAGATTGTTATCTATTATTAGGAAATGAAGTTCTTGGAATGTCAAAACATAGCCGAATAAAAAATACGCCATTACATGTGCCACAGTTCTCTTTGCCTGATCAACCATTAGAAGGAAAAAAAGAAATGGTCGATTATTTTAAAGAAGCAAAAATAACAAATAAAAAGGTAGGTCTTATTGGTTGGAAAGCTTTGTATAAAATCAATAAAGATATGTTTGATGTTCCTCACTATATAGTTGAAGCAATCAAAACAATTGCATTATCTGTATCGAATGCTACAAATATTATGATTGGTGAAGTAGGCGTAAGACGAATAAACACAGTGGATGAAATTAGACATTATGAGTATGGACAAGTTTTAGCGGCTTCAAATATGTTGAAGGCTTTAGATTCTTTACAAATAGGCAAAACAGAAATTGAGATGGCATCAATTCTTGAGTCCGAAGGTCAGCGCAATAATGTTGTAACGATATTTTCAACTGGAGAACGTTTTGCAAAAGCAAATCTGTATCCTTCAATGAAAAAAATGATATTGGGGGATGCAATATCGATGACAGTAGGCTATAAAGGAGGCTTATCTAGCAGAACAGGTTATTTAGTTTCTGATAAAAATCAGTTATCAGAAACAGAAAGTGATTATATTGAAAAAGTAGCTGCTCCGTATTTTAATGCGGTAAGAACTTGGTTAGAGAATATTCATGTTGGAATGTCAGGGAAAGAATTATATTCTATAATTGATCGGTGTTTACCAAAAAAAATATATCGATGGAGTTTAAATCCAGGTCATTTGGCTGCCGATGAGGAATGGTTATGCTCACCAATATATAAAGATAGCAATGAATCATTAGAAAGCGGCATGATATTACAGATAGATATTATCCCTAGTGTTGAGGGATATAGTAAGCCATGTTGTGAGAATGGTATATTATTAGCGAATGAACAACTAAGAGAAAGAATAAAAAATCAAGATTACGAAATGTGGAGAAGATTTGAAACTAGAAGGCAATATATAAAGGAGCAACTAGGAATTGAACTTCATGAAGATGTTTGCCCTTTATCAAATATGGTTGCATATTATCGCCCATTCCTACTAGATAAAGGGAAAGCGTTATCTATTATTGATTGATTGTTATAAAATACATAGTAATTTATTTATATCTGGAAAGGACTTGAATAATATGAAAGTTATTTTAAATGATAGACAATTTAAAATTATTGAAGTGTTAAAGAGACAAGAGTCATGTTTAACTTCTTCTGAAATTGCAAAAAAACTTTCAATAAGTTCAAAAACAGTTCAAAACGAAATATTAGATATAAATAAAAAGTATAAAAAAAGAGTAATAGAATCTAAAAAAGGGAAAGGATATTGGCTCAAAGACAAGTCTATTCTTTATAATGATGAACAGAAAAGAATAATGAATGATAATAGAAAAATTTCTATTGTCAAAGAATTGATCATGCAAAATGAAGTTGATTATTATGAATTGGCAGACAAATTATCTATAAGTACTTCTTTACTTAACAAACATATCAAAGAATTGAATAAAGAAATCTCCGATAGATTTAATGTATTTATAATGAGAAAAATGAATAAGCTATATTTTAAAGGGGAGAACGTAAATAAGCAGAAAGTAGTTGTCTATTATTTGTTAGAAGAAAGTGAAACTTCTAATTTTGACCTAGCAATTTTAGAGTCTTATTTTTCTTCATTAGATGTTCAGTTTATCAGAAATACAATTTATAAATATGTTAGTGAAAACAAAATATTTGTTACTGATTTTGAGTTGATGTCTATTTTGTTGCATGTACTTACAGCTCAATTGAATCAAAAATTTCAAGAGTATGATTTAGAGGATGGATTTTCGAAGTATCTTTATTCTGAAACAGGTATGCTTTTGAATAAAGAAGTTGCATCAAGGATTGATCAATCATTTAAATTAAGTCTAGGCAATCATCTTGCAAGCGATTGTCTAGATTATAAAAATTTTCTGATTAGTGTATTTGATGAAATAAAGAAAGACTATTCAATAGATTTTAGTAACAATAATGAATTAATTAATGGTTTAGCTTTACATTTAAAATATGCAGTTCAAAGATGCAAAATGAACATGCAGCTAAAAAATCCTCTGTTGAAAGAATTTCAAAAAAAATATGTTTTAGTTTATGATATCGCAACCTATATATCTGCGAAGTTTTTAGATAAAACTTCTCTACATTTGAATGAAAATGAAGTTAGTTATATTGCAATGCATTTATTAGGAGCACTTCAAAAACTGAATACAGAAAAATTAAAGGTAGTATTAGTTAGTCCATATGGAAAAGCAGTTGAAAAAATTATAGTTGACAAGCTTTCAAATATTACAAATGTTAAGTATTGTGGTAACTATTCTTTTCTTGATACCAAAGGGATTACTAGAGATAAACCAGATTTAATATTAACTTTAGTAAATTTAGATTTGTATCAACCATATGAGGTATATAAGATTGAAGATTATTTAAATCCAAATGAATATAAATTGATTGAAAAATTAGTAAAGCAGATTCGAATTAATACGGCATATCGTAATTTAACTATAATGCAATGTTTTGATGAAAATTTGTTTTTGCGTATAGATTCAGTAAATTCAAAAAATGACCTAATAAATATAATGTGTGAAAATTTATATAAAAATGGTTTTGTAAGAGAAGATTTTATAGAGCAAGTGTATAAAAGAGAAAGTATAGCACCAACATGTTTTTCTGATTTAATTGCAATTCCGCATAGTATAAAAAAATCTGCATTAAAAAGTGGTGTCTGTGTAGCTATTCTGAAACAACCTGTAACTTGGAACGAATATAATGTTCGATTGGTGTTTTTATTCGCTTTAGATAAAACATTTGATCAAATACCGAAGCTCTATGAATTAATATTAGATACTATTGATAATCAAGACAAATACAATCAATTAATTGAATCTGCTAACTATTCAACTTTTATTTCGATTTTAATGAAAGGCAGGAATTAATGTTATGAGTACACATATCGGAGCTCAAAAAGATGAAATAGCTAATATTGTATTAATGCCCGGAGATCCATTGCGTGCGAAAATGATAGCTGAAACATATTTAAGTGATGTAAAAATAATCAATACAGTTAGAAATATGTTGGGATATACAGGGGTTTATAAAACCATTAGAGTGACTGTGATGGGAAGTGGAATGGGTATTCCAAGTATGGGGATCTATTCTTATGAACTATTTGATAAATATGATGTAGATTATATAATCAGAATAGGGACAGCAGGTTCATATACGAAAGAATTGGATATATTTGATACTGTTTTGGTCACTGAATGTTTCAGTGATTCAAACTATTCCTATGTTCAATCACTAAAACAAGGTCATATTGAAAAACCTTCTATACAGTTGAATGATATTATTTTAGCTACCGCTAAAAAAATGAAAAAAGATATCTTGCCTGCAAAAGTATATTGTACTGATGTTTATAAAAGGGAACAAAATGCACAGCAGATACTATTGAATGAGATAATAGAAAAGCAAGGATGCAAATGTGTTGAAATGGAATCATATTCTTTATTTCATAATGCAAATGTACTTAACAAGCAAGCGGCATGTATATTAACAATTTCTGATAGCATGGTTTCTAAAAAGAAAACTACTAGTAAAGAAAGAGAAACAGTATTTTTAAACATGATCGAGATAGCTTTAGAAAGTATAAGGTCTTTGTAAATGAAGGATAATCTAAAATTCAAGAAAATTATACTTATTGTTATTGATTCTTTTGGCATCGGACAAGCAAAGGATGCTGCTCTTTACAATGATGAAGGAGCTGATACTTTTGGTCATATTTTCGAACAGTTTCCGAATATCAAATTACCAACTTTATATGATTTGGGACTGGGTGAATTACATCCATCTGTAAATTATAAACAAAAGATGGGATATTCGTTAAAACTAAATGAAAGCAGTTATTCTAAAGACACGCTGACAGGGCATTGGGAAATGATGGGGATAAAAACAACGGTCTCATTAAAAACTTTTACAGATACAGGATTCCCTGTTGATTTGATCAGAGAATTAGAGTCATTAACGAATCATGTTTTTATTGGTAACAAAAATGCTAGTGGGACATCAATTATACAAGAACTTGGAGAAGAGGAAATAAGATCCAAAGGTAAGAAATTGATAATTTATACTTCAGAAGATTCTGTCATGCAAATATGTGGACACGAGTTAGTTACTGGGCTAGATGAGTTATATCGTTGTTGTAAAATTGCTAGACAGTTAACAATGAGAGAAGAATATAAAGTCGGTAGAGTAATTGCCAGACCTTATATTGGAAACGATAAAAACACATTCGAAAGAACGGCTAACCGTCGCGATTTTACTATCAAACCTCCACAAGAAACAGTTCTCGATATATTGAAACTGAATGGATATGATGTTTGGAGCATTGGAAAAATAAATGATATTTTTTGTGGCAATGGTATTAGTAGAGAAACACATTCAAAGACAAGTTTTGAAGGCATGTTGCAAACCATTGAACAGGCCAAAGAAGACTTTACAGGTTTATTATTTGTAAATTTAGTAGATTTTGATTCAAAATGGGGACATAGAAGAGATGTACGTGGTTATGCTAATGAATTAGAAAAATTTGATTCTTTATTACAAGTATTATTAAATACTATATCTAATGATACATTAGTAATTGTAACTGCAGATCACGGAAATGATCCAACATTCAAAGGCTATAATCATACAAGAGAATGTGTGCCTTGCCTTATGTTTTCTAAAACTATGAAAGAATATGGGGTTTTAGAAGAAGCAGATAGTTTTAGTGTGATTGGAATGACAATCTTGGATAATTTTAATTTAAAGAAAAAGAGTTATATGGAGGGAGAATCTCTCTTGGATAAAATGATATTTTTTTAATAATTAATACGTTTTGTGTTATAAGAAACATCACTTTATTATCGAAAACATTCTATAAAAAATATCTAATAAATTCAACTTAATTTGTATCAATGAGAAACTATGTAATATCTGTTTTATAGATTGTTGAAGGTTAAGTATACACTCAACTAATCTGGTATTCATTGACGTCAAGACAATCATGAATTAACTGTCTAATACTAGAATTCTTATATATAACGATTTGAAAGAGGAAATTATTGTAATTAAGAAATTAAAAATTTGCGCTTAACCTCCAATTTGTTGACATAGGCCATATTAGGCAATCGCCAGCTTAAAAAGATCTTCCTTCCGTATCTGGCGTATGAAAAAATAACACACTCTTTTTCGCAGTCTCTTCATGATCAAAAGCAGGATCTCCTGGCTGTCCCTTCCCATATATTCTCTCTGTAACATGAAAAGTGCATTGTACCGATTTATATATTTGCTCGATACACCTCGGTAAACACGATACTGCTCCTGTATCTGGGAATGGAACGAGTTCACATTGTTTAAATGATTAACGGAATCATATTCATGATATGATTCCAACACCTTGTTGGAACAGTTCTTTTCTTTAAGCAGCTTGACATAACTTGTCAGACCGTCTGTCCACACATAGCTTTCATCGGTTATACATTCACAGAAAGTTTCCGCATCCATGGAAGATGGCTTTGCCACATTAAGCGATCTGGCTATGCATTTTCCCAGTCTCTGGACCGCCGTGAGGATACAGATCTTTTCATCCGACAATCCTCGTTTTGTGGCCGGTGTTCCGCGCTTCTTTTCCGGATGCCCGTCAATGATCCTTCCTTTTCTACAGTGCGTTACATATGTTTCATCCATTTCCACTTCATGACCGACCATATATGTCAGACTCCATATCTTCGATAAAATGAAGGTATTTATGACGCATACGAAAAACAGTTGATTCATGAACATTGATCTTGGCCGCTGTATGCAGAAGAGAATTTCCTTTCTGCGTTTCAATGATCAGATCATTCCATTTGGACTGTGGCTGATGAGAGTAATATGTCAACTGCCCATGATCACATACAAACCGCTTATGACAGGAAGAGCATTTCAACATTTGTTTACCGGCTTTGGTCTTTCCAGCTTTCACGAGCACGGAATGAAACTGTCCGCATTTTGGACAGTATTCAAAATGGAACTGGTTCATCTGCCTGTTGGTCTCGATAAGATCACGGATCATCTGAGAAACACGATCTTTCTGGTAAGCACAGAGCTGATTGGAGATGTTAGGAAGAAGATAGTTGGATTCATAGTTGATTGACATAAAGGATACCTCATTTCTTATCTTTATCTATAAGGCACCACCTAATTTGACATCATTTATGTCAGTTATATCGCATATCAACAAATTGAAGGTTAAGCGAACTTTATATTAACATTCATTTATTAGAATTTAACTTTTGGAATGTTAAAATGAAATAAAATAGAGTTAATAATTTTAGATTTATTCAATTATTAACTAAGAGAAGATAAATTCTTAATGCAAAAACAGATAAATCCATTTAGAATAAAACTAGGAGAGATCATTATGAAACGTAGACTATTTAGTATTTTTGCTATCTTATTATTTGTTTTAAGTGGATGTCAAAAAGAACCAACAAGTAAGTATATTCTTCCTATAGAATCACAGTATTTTCTAGGTAAAGAATCTTATGAAAGCGTAAAAGAACATGATACAGATTCATTTAGCTTGGATTCTACATATGCAAATGAAGTTACAGTGGAAGAAGATTGTTTGGTTCTAGAAGCTAGTGATTCACAAATTAAAAATCTTATTGAGAATAATCAAAAAATCATGGAGGAAATAGCTCAAGAATTTGAAGCTATAAAGGATAATTATACAGTTGAATGGAGTGAAGATTATTCTTCTGTGACTTTTAATGTGGACGATGAAGGATTGTTTTCAGATAATGCAGCAAAAGCTTTAGAAAATATGAGTCATACTTTCTGGATTAGTTATATTTTGCAAACAAATTCTGCTTTGATGAATCAAGATTGTGATACAACAGTTAATGTAACTTATAAAAATGCAGATAGTGGACATATACTTTCAAAAGGTTTATTTCCATATGAAGAATTTACAATAACTCAAGAAGATTGGGAATTAAGCCAAAGTCAAGATGTAATTCGTAGTATAGAGTATGACGGATATATTGATATGAAAATGATTGTTAAACAAGTAGATTCTGATAAAATCATATTCGCTCCTCAAGAAAAGGATTCATTTTATTCTAATGATGAAAGCCTTTGCCTATGCTTAGATAGTGTATATGCCGATGATATTAAACTTCCTCATCAGATTGAAGAAGGAGATGTATTTGTACTAAGAGTTGATGGAAGTTATGCTTTACATGAAGATGGGGATGATATTCCAGATATTGCTCCAGTTGCACTGATTCCTGAAAAATATTATGAATAATAAACGATATTAATTATAAATAATCGCATGAATTAAGAGAAGTATTTCTTTAGTTCATGCTTTTTAAGATAGCATAAAATATCTTGTGTAAATTCGTTTTTCTGGAAATGTAGAAAAAAAGGTATATCCTTAGTAAAATTAGTTCGACCAAAAACAATTTACGAAAGGAATATACCCATGAACTATTTTACTACATCTTTAATGAAAAACCTATTTTCTAATGACAACAATCTTCCAGCTTTTGAACAGGCTGTAACTGAACTGTTTCGTTCAGAGTTGGAGAAATCTCTCAATGAAATACTCGCATATGAGTTGACGGCTTTTCTTGATTATGAACCATACGCTAGAACCAATAACGAAAATTCTAGAAATGGTTCCTATCAAAGAAAGTTTGATACAAAATATGGAACTATTACGTTCAATAAGAGAAGATTCAACATTGCAGAATTTATGGAAGAATAATTGTCGTAAATATAGGCTACTTCTTTTCTTTGCAAAAATTATGAAAAGTTTCGAAAATAATCAAGTTTTTTTCTTGCTTAACCCTAAAAATTCATGGTGCTATATTCTAACTCTATAGTCTAAAAAACGGGTGCTAAAGGAACTATATCTGCTTTGAATCTCGTAAAAATGCTTTATATATAGGGGCTTTATAAATAATTAAACCACAAAACATTTCCAGCGTGTGTATTCAATCTTGCCTTTATATAAAGAGTAAAAGTAGCGAATATAAAAGTCGGCACCCGATTTTTATACTATAGAAATATTCTAAAGACGGGATTGACATTATTTATTATCAGGATTATAATCCCGTTTTCGACAGTTATGTAATATAAAAGTGAGCGCAAAGCCTTTAAATAAAGGCATTACGCTCATTTTTACTATTTATAAATTGTTGTATGGAACTATTATTCCTCAAATTTTTTTTAATTTATTCAAGGTTTTCGGCAGATAGTATTTTCGATTCAGTTTTAAATCAAACAGTTGTTCCAGTGAATCCAGTACATCCGATCCGGTATAACAGGACTGGTAGTACATATCCGAGCAGTTGACCACATTCATGTTCTGCAGCGTTTCGATGATCTGCCCGGTTGTAAAATGCGTTTTGTTTCTGTCTAATTTGACCTCGAGCAATCGGTAGATCAATAAAGCTGTGTAACAGATCAGGAAGTGTGCTTTTATTCGGTTTTCCTTGTGATGATATACGGGTCTTGAACTGAAGTTTGTTTTCAGGATGCGGAAACAGTCTTCTATTTGATATCTTCTTGACTGGATGTCCAGGACTTCTGTTTCCTTCATGTCGAATATATTTGTGGCGACCGCATAGAAACCATCGTACTGTGCTTCGGCTTCGATACGTGCTTCATCTAAAGAATAATTCTTCTTTTCTTTGTCGCTCTTGATAAACCTTGTCACGTCGTGAGGTCCTTTCTTGAAGTTTTCAGGATCCATGGCTGTCAGTATTTTTTTTGCACGATCGATCTGCCTGTTCCTTACCGTCTTCTGGTATTCAGCCATCTTTCTTGAATAGGTCACGATGATACGCTGTTTCAGGGTCCCTTTTGATTTTACCTTTCTAGTCTTTCCGTTCTTAGACTGACGGATCTCGAACAAACCCAGATCCACCGGTTTGTCAACCATTATGGATTTATATATGTATCCGTCATAATATTTTCGATTTTCCGTCAATGTTCGATCAAAGCTTTTCATGGCCTCTAAGGACATCGGCTTTCCGTCCTGGGAAAAACGGTAGTCAAAATCATTGAATACAGCCTGTTTTAGAACATCGCTCAATTTCTTGACCGATTGTGTTACCACAAACTTCCGCCCGCCAAAATCGTTGAATACCCTTGCGTCATTGTAGCCGAGCCCTGCATCTGCACAATAGATGATATCCTTGTTCTCGAACATCTTGAGCATCTTCTTTTCTGCCGGTACGGTACAAAGCGATTCATTGTCGCTTCCGGGATTGATACACATGCTCAGGGGAATGCCGTCGGCATCCATGAACAGTCCCATCTGTACGATCGGATTCGGGCGATGTTCTTTGGATACACCATATTTTAAGAGACCTTTTATCAGTTCACCTGTGATCTCGTCATATACATCCTCATCTTCGGTCTCCTTTTCAAAATAGAAGTTCGTACAGTCGAAATAACAGACACTGGTGTTTCTCTTGATCACTTTATTACTGGATTCAAATAAATGCGAAAGATATTCATCATAGTTTTCTTCCAGGATATCCATGAAACGAAGGATATCCTGATGGGAGAAATCAAAATCACCATAGAAGTGGGACAGGTTCTTCAAGGTATGCAGCTTGCTCCCCGGATCAAGGATTCTCGAAAAGGCAAGGACCATATTGATCATATCGGGATGGAAGGCGATCCTGCGGTCACTGCAGACCTTTTCAAAGAAACCGGAAAGATTCAGCGAGGAATAGATCTCCTTGAGATAGAGATAACCGATATTCCTGCAGGTGGACCTGGAAACAATGTTTCCCCGGTTGATGACCTTGTCGTCAAAATGAATGGTGATGTTATACTCGACCCTGCTGTTCTTAAGGTTGTCATTATATTCCTTCACTTTTTGTCTGGCATATTCCAGAGGATCGTCTGTGATCTTCAATAATTCCGAATGCTTGCCGATCCGTTCCACGTTCTTGGTGGTCACTTTTTTACCGTTGCGGATACCGACCTGGATGAAGTAGGTGGGATCCTTAGATTTTCTGTCATAGTTTAGTTTCATGAGGAAGGCTCCTTGTACATACCTATTATACCACAAAGTACAACGCCATACAACTTCCGTACAACAAAATTAAAGAAGGATTTGACATAAAAAAAGCGCTATATAAGCGACATTCAGGATATTTATGATTTTATAACTGTCGAACTACCGAATAATTGTCGTAAATATAGGCTACTTCTTTTCTTTGCAAAAATTATGAAAAGTTTCGAAAATAATCAAGTTTTTTTCTTGCTTAACCCTAAAAATTCATGGTGCTATATTCTAACTCTATAGTCTAAAAAACGGGTGCTAAAGGAACTATATCTGCTTTGAATCTCGTAAAAATGCTTTATATATAGGGGCTTTATAAATAATTAAACCACAAAACATTTCCAGCGTGTGTATTCAATCTTGCCTTTATATAAAGAGTAAAAGTAGCGAATATAAAAGTCGGCACCCGATTTTTATACTATAGAAATATTCTAAAGACGGGATTGACATTATTTATTATCAGGATTATAATGTAAGCGAATACAGGATTGTTACTCTTTGAGGCTTTACCTGCATGTGTTTTAGATTGCATGTTTGTGAAGTTTCGAAGAGTTTTTTGTATATATAAGGAGTTGATGGTATGTTAAAAAATATATTCAAAGTGAAAAAATTTTTTCAAATATATTCTCCAGTTAATGGGAAGTGTGTAGATTTAAAAGATGTAAATGATCAAATGTTTGCCGATAAAATTATGGGAGAAGGAGTTGCATTCAAATACAATGGAAATACTATATATTCTCCGTGTAAAGGTAAAATTGTTGCAGTGGCAAGTACGAAGCACGCATTAGGTATAGAAACAGAAGATGGTATTGAAATCTTGATACATGTTGGATTAGAAACTGCTGAGTTTAATGGTAATGGATTTGAATTGTTAGTTAATCAAAATGATAAAGTAACAATAGGGCAGCCATTATTAAAAATTGATAGAGATTTTTTTGAAACACATCATACCGATTTGACAACACCTGTTGTTGTGACAAGTAAAGGATTGAATATAGAATTTACAAATAAAGAGGAAGTAACTATAAAAGATGTTGTAATGATGATAAATAGGTGATAAAAGATGAAAGTTGTCAAATGCATTAATAATAACGTAGCTATATGCCTTGATGATGATAATAATGAATTGGTTGCTTTCGGAAAAGGAATAGGGTTTAAAAAGCCGCCTTTCGAAATTGATGTAGCAGTTATTCAAAAGACATATTATGGTATTGATGAAAATTATGTTCATATGATAAATGAAATTCCTGAAGAAATTTTGTTACTTTCTGAAGAAATTATAAAATACGCAGAATATGAACTGGATTATATCTTTAGTCCTAATATTATCTTTACATTAGCTGATCATATCAATTTTTCTATAGTAAGGTGCAAAGAAAAATTAAATATAACCCTTCCTATTGTTCAAGATATAAAATTCTTGTATGAAAAGGAATATGCTATAGGTACATATGCGTTATTTTTGATAGAAAAAAAACTAAATATAAAATTACCGTTAGAAGAGGCTAGTTTTATTAGTTTACACATTATAAATGCAGAAGCTAGAAAAGCAGGTGAAATAGATGGCTATGCAGAAAATAAAGTGATTATTAATAAAATTACAAAACTGATAGAAAATAAATTCAATATAAGTATTAACAAAGATGGAGCGAATTATTCAAGATTTGTTTCACATATTCAATACTTATTAAGACGCATTGAAAGTAAAGAGGAAATAAAAAGTGAAAATAAAGAGTTGTATATAACAATGAAAAAATCATTTCCAGATACTTCAGATTGCGTAGATTCAATATCTGAGTATTTATTGCTACTTTTCAAATGGGAATTGTCAATTGAAGAAAAACTATACTTGATTATACATATAAATCGATTATGTTCACGAGAGGATTGTTACCAGTAGGGCTTAACCTAGAACACAAATCAAATTATTTTTGATTATGTTTTAGGTTTTTTTTGTTAAATGAAATTAAAATAGGCGCCTTTTAATGGCATTTAACACATATTTATAGGAGGTTGGTATCAGAAAAAAGATATTGTTGATAACTTATTTTATGAATCAAATTTAATACTTTAGCTAAAAGCACATATTAATTGAAAATTGTAAAGTATACGACATTAATGAATTTTTAAATTGTGAAGGGAGAAAAATAAATGTCAAATTATTCTAAAAATGCAGAAGATATTATTACATATTTAGGTGGCAGTAAAAATATTGAAGAAGTTAAGCATTGTTTTACTAGATTGAGATTTAAAGTGAAAGATAACTCGAAAGTAAATGTGGAAATGCTAGAAAAAATACCTTGCATAGTTCGAGTTATGAAAACAATGGGTCAGATTCAAGTTGTTGTAGGAAATGAAATAGATGAAGTTTATAAAGCTGTAGAAAAATACTTGGAAGGAACAAGTATAGATGTTTCCAAATTAGAAGAACCAGTAGAAACAAAAGAAGAAAAAGGACCTAAAGGAATTAAATATTATGGTAGTCAAATATTAAATGCAATTTCACAAACTATCAGCCCTATTTTGATGGGAATGGTAGTTGCTGGATTATTTAAAGCAATATTAACCATTTTAACTTTGACAAATATTGTAAGTACAGACAGTCAAACTTATATTTTGCTAAATTTAATGGGTGATTCGTTCTTCTATTTTATGCCTGTATTAGTTGCATATAGTGCATCAAAATATTTCAAATGTAATACGGTATTAAGTTTAATGCTAGCTGGTATTTTGCTTCATCCGAATTTCATAGATTTAGTAAATAGTGGAGAAAGTATTAGTTTGTTTGGGTTACCTGTTCATGCTATCTCTTATAGTTCTTCATTATTGCCTGTATTGTTTACTGTTTGGGTTCAGTCAAAGCTTGAAAAACTAGTAAGTAAGACATTTTTCACTAAATTAGGAATGCTATCCTTATTCCCAACGTTTTTAATTATGGCTCCACTAACACTGGTTGTAACAGGTCCATTTGGTTCAATTGTCGGAGAATTGATTGCAAATGCAATGTTAGTAATTTATAACAAATATGCAGTATTGGGTGTATTTGCAATTTGTTTCTTGATGCCATTATTTATTTGGACAGGAAGTCATTGGGTTTTTATGCCAGTAGCATTATCAAATATGACAAATTTAGGATTTGATCCATTCTTATGGCTTGGATTTACTGCATGGAACTTTTCACAGTTAGCTGTATCAACTGTAATTATGTTGAAAACAAAAGATAAAGATTTAAAACAAATCGCTGGTTCTGCTGCATTTTCTATTGCAACCGCAGGTATTTCTGAACCTTGTGCATATGGTTTAACATTAAAATACAAAAGACCAATTATCCCTTCTTTTATTGGATGCGCTGTAGGCGGATTATTCTTTGGAATCTTTAAAGTTAAAGTATTCCAAATGATTAATGTTTCTCTTTTAAGTTTGCCTCAGTTCTTGGATCCAGCAGGTGGAAACAACTTTATGCTTGCTATAATTGGAATAGTATTAGTATTTACTGTAACGTTTGTATTAACTTGGTTTTTTGGTTTTGATGATAAGAAAGATTTAGGCAAATAGGTGATTATATGAAAATTAATGATAGAATTTATTGGATTTCTGGAGGACCTTGGGGATATTTAGGTAATGCATACGCTATTAAACATTCAAATGGTTATGTGTTAGTTGATACAGGAAGCCCAGAAGCACTAGATGTAATTGTTAAAAATTTAAAATATTGGAATATTGATGAGAACAAAATTACACATGTATTAATAACTCATGCCCACGACGATCATACTGGATGTGCACATTATTTTCAGAAATGTGGTGCAAAAATTGTAATAGGAAAAGAAGATGCTAAAATGCTAGAAGATGGTCATTTAGGAGAATATAGTCCTTGTACAAATCATGTTATGCCAGCTTGTAAAGCTGATATTTTGATTGATAAAGATGAAATATTACAGATTGGTGACTTAGAATTTGAGATATTATGCTTGCCAGGACATACAGATGGAACATTATTATACTTTGTTCGAATTGATGATGAAAATGTTATGTTTAGTGGAGATATGTTTTATACAGATGGAAAATGGGGAGAAGAAACAAGAACTGGATGGAAAGGAGACTTGTCTTATAACTCTAAAAAATTAGGCGAATCCTTTGAAAAATTATATAAATTAAAAGAAGAACCGGATCTTGCATTGGCTGGCCACGGAATTCCTCGATTTGGTAAAGAGGCAGAAGTGATTCGTTTAGCTTATAAATACTATTTGAAATTTGATAGATAGAATTTATAATGGAGTGCTTGATTTAAATTTAAAAGATATTATGATAAAAGCAATTATATTTGATTTTAATGGTACTATGATTTTTGATCAAGAAATTTTAGAAAAATCATGGACATTATTTTTAAAAAATTTAATACATAGAAAACCAACTGATGAAGAATTCTCCAACTACATTCATGGAAGAAATATAGAAGAGAGTATACATTATTTTTTAGGTGATGATGTAGAAAATATCAATACATTAAAGCTAGAGAAAGAAAAAATATACAGAGATTTTTGCAAGGCAGACAAAGAAAATTATAAGTTGGTTGACGGCTTGCCAGAATTTTTAGATGATTTAAAAATGAAAAATTATGTATGTGCTATTGCAACAGCATCGGGACTAGATAATATTAGGTTTCATTATGAAAATTTAAAATTATATAAATGGTTTGATTGGAATAATATTATTTATAACGACTATAGTTTCAAAGGAAAACCTTCACCTGAAATTTATGAGAAATGTATTCAAAATCTTAATTTAAAAAAAGATGAATGTATAGTATTCGAAGATTCTATATCAGGGATTATTGCAGCAAAGAATGCTGGAGTTTATAAAGTAGTAGCAATAAATAAAAATAAAATGCTACCTTGCGAAAAAGCAGATAATATCATTTCTGATTATAAAAATGCGATAAAAATACTCGAATAAAAAATTATAACTGATCATCAAATATGAATTAGCAAATAAACATAAGTTGCATGGTCAGTTATATTTGTAATCAATAATTGCTGACAATTTAAAAAATTTATCAAATTTTGTGTATTTATGAGGAGGAAAAATGAGAAATATCATTTTAACAACAGTTGCTGAGCCAAAAAAAGATTGTAATGGCAGTCCTGTATTTTTAACAGATGAAACAATAGAAGAAAGAAAACAAAAAATACTTACCAGAATGCGTAAACTTCATCTTGATAAATTAGTTATTTATGGTGATGTTGAGCATGGTTCTAATTTTGAATATTTAGTTGGATTTTTTACTCGTTTTGAGGAAGCATTATTAATTATAGATAAAAGCGGTGAAATAAATATTGTTCTAGGTAATGAAAATTTAGGTAAAGCTGGAAAATCTAGAGTAAAAATCAGTAAAACTATACATGTGTCTTTGTTTTCACTTCCTAATCAGCCAAATCGTACAGATATATCATTTAAAGATTTACTTATTTCTGCCGGTTTAGATAAAGGACAAAGAATTGGTTTAGTAGGCTGGAAAAACTTCACTTCTATTTTAGAGGATAACAAACACACATATGATGTTCCATATTATATTGTTAAAAATATTATTGATATTATTGGCGATGAATACTTATTAAGTAATGAATGTTCAATATTTATTGGTGAAAATGGCGTCAGATGTACAAATAATCCAAATGAAATAGCTCATTATGAATATGGTGCAGCATTAGCTAGTGATTGTATTTTAGATGCCATGAATGATTTAAATCTTGGCATAAATGAACTAGAACTAGGTGATAAACTTGTTAGAAATGGACAACATACTTCTATTGTTACAATAGCTTCTAGTGGTCCTAGATTTATTAAAGCAAATATGTTTCCACGTGATAATACTGTTAAATTAGGTGACCCTATTTCTTTAACGGTAGGATACCGTGGTGGCTTAAGTTCAAGATGCGGATTTGCTGTCGAAAATGAAACACAACTTCCTGAAGGTCAAAAAGATTATTTAGAAAGAGTAGCAATTCCATACTTCAACGCCTATGTTGCATGGCTTGAAAACATTAAATGTGGATTACAAGGTCATGAAATATTTGATTTAATTGAAAGTGAATTACCACGAGAAAAATATGGTTGGTCATTATGTCCAGGTCATTTAACGGCTGAAGAAGAATGGATGTCTTCTCCTATTTATGAAAACTCAACTGAAGTATTACAATCTGGAATGTTATTACAAATCGACATTATTCCATCTGTTTCTGGTTATACAGGTTCTTCTGCTGAAAGTACAATTCTTTTAGCAAATGGATCTTTACGTAATCAAATCAAAAAAGAATATCCAGATATGTATAACAGAATGATTGAAAGAAGAAATTACTTAATTAATGTTTTAGGTATTAATCTATCTGAAGATGTGATGCCTATGTGCTCTACAGTTGCTTATTTAAGACCATTCTTACTAGCCCATGATAAAGCTTTAAAAGTAATTAAATAAGAACTTTAAACAAGAAAAATTACAAATTGATGATGCAAAAGCAGTAAATATAAGATGTTATATCACAATATAGCATTTCAATTTACTGCTTATTTAATATATGTTTATAAAATGGTTAAAATTTGTATTTGATTGATAAAACAGAATTTTAATAAAAATATGCGAGTCATATTGAGTTTTCTACAAATTTAGAAATAATAAAACAATTGATGAATCAAATTCTAGCGATTGAGTGAAGCAAAATCTTAAGTGTTTAGGAATAGCTTGAACTCAATATGTACTCACAGTGACTCCAAAATGAGTACAAAATATATGGAAAAGGTTTGGAATATAAAATAATACAGGAAGTAATTGTGTAAATGACCATATAATGTATATGTTGTATGGATTTAAAAGTATACAAAATCGAGTTCGAATAGTAGTATTCGGCTTGGATGTCGTCAAAAAGCCTTTATTTATCGGTGCTAGCCACGTGACTATTATTCCCAAGAGGATTTTTGCAACGATTTGTCTCAAAATCACTTTTGCAACAGTTGCAATTGTTCCCATTGGCTAGCAAGTTAAAGATGCTAAAATTGCATTTAGAGGGATGTCTTCGGATATCCCTTTTTAAGTATTCAATCTTCATATTAAGATTCAGCCAATTAATCAGCAGTTAATAATCTTCGTTGAAAGTTAACAACCATTCAATAGATAATGACCTTTTTCATTGTTAAAATAATGATGAAATATACTTTACGAAAGGAAAATGTATTATGAAAATGCATAAAATTATTAAAGAACGCCGCCTAGCTCTTAATTTTACTCAAGAGCAAGTTGCCAAATATTTAGGTGTCACCACACCAGCAGTAAATAAGTGGGAAAAAGGAATTTCGTACCCAGATATCTCGTTATTGCCAGCGCTTGCTAGACTACTAGACACAGACCTAAATACTTTATTATCATTTCAAGATGATCTTACTGACAAAGAAGTAGCAATATTTTTAAATCAAGTCAGTGAAACTATCGATAAAGAAGGGTTTACAGCTGGATATGATATGGCTATAGCAAAACTAAAAGAGTATCCTACTTGTGATCAATTAGTGTGTCAGGTAGCGATGCTTATGGATGGAGCTTTAATACTGAAAGAGCCAAAAGAAGATCGCTTAGAAGAATATCGAACAGAAATTATGTCTTTATATAAACGTGCAGCTAGAAGTGATAATATCCAGATCAAAGAACAAGCTATTTCGCATTTGATTTCTAATGAAATTCAAAGAAAAAACTTCACAGAAGCACAAGCCCTTTTAGATTCTATCTCAGATCCAAGTCCAGTAGATAAAAAACAGATACAAGCAAAAATGTATATTGAACAAGGAGAGTTATCAAAAGCAGCTAAAACAGTTGAAGAAAAATTGCTCTTGCTAAATACAGAAGTTCACGAAACTCTTTTGAGTTTAATGGATATCGCTATAAAGGATAAGCGATATGATGATGCTGGATATATCGCAAATGCTGATGAACAAGCAACAAAAATATTCGATCTGTGGGAATATAACAGATATTTAGCACATTTTCAGTTATATTTGGCCCTTAAAGATCGTACAAAACTTTTGAAAACATTTGTTCCTATGATCAAATCTTTGACCAAGAAATGGGATGTCAATAAATCGCTACTTTATCAACATATACAAACAAAAGAGGTGGACGAAGATTTTGGCAAAAAGTTACAAAAGAACATTCTAAAGTCTATATCAGGAGATGAAGAAGCATCTTTTTTGAAAGATAGCCCGGAATTAGAAGATATATTGAAAGATGTTAAATAACTTTGACACGATTCCAAAAGTCTTCGCTAGAAGTTAAAATAGGGGATCAGCTATAGTGATGACAAGGATAACATTATGTTAGGTGAAAATATCTTAAGACTTAGAAAGGAAGCAAATCTATCACAAGAAGCACTAGGTGATATCATTGGCGTTACAAGACAGACAATCTCCAATTGGGAGCTAGAAGAAACAGCTCCTAATCCCGAACAATTAAAACTCTTGTCAAAAGCCTTTAATGTCAGTGCCGATGATCTTTTAAACAACGATATCCAAAATATTATCGTCAAAAAAGTTAGCGATACTGAGATCGTCGTTAATGCCATTATGAAGGTACTTAAAGTCATTGGTATTGCCTTTGTAGCATTTGTAATCATTATTGCGATCGCTGAACTCGTCATTGTGCTTACTGCATCTGTGCCATCATTATAAGAGGGAAAAATTTAACTAAAAATAAGCTTCTGTATTGTATGCATAGGCTCTTTTTTAATGCCTTTTCATTAGAATTAAACGTAAGCGCTAAGTAAAAGGGTGTTGTAAAATCAATAAAAAAAGATCGTGATCTGCACAAAAGCTGCTGTGATCACGGTCTTCTTTACTTACATATTTCCTGAGCTTGTCTACTCCATGGCATCAAGTTTTCAATGACTTCTCTGTTTCTTATGTAGTCGCTACCCGGCATGTTCTTGAATACGAAGCACAGATATTTATAAGGATCTATCTGGTTGGCCTTTGCCGTCTCTATGATACTGTAGACATAGCCGCTAGATTCGGCCCCCTTTACGCTGTCGCTGAACAGCCAATTCTTTCTTCCCGTCGTGAATGGTCGTATCACTCGTTCATCCAGTGAATTGGTCATCGGAAGATGTCCGTCCTCGATATAACGGCACAATCCTTCCTGGTGGTCCAGGGCATAGGAAAAGGCTTTATTGACCTTGGATCTCTTCAGTGTCTTGTCTCTGTTTTCAAAACACCATGTGAAAAAATCCTTCAATAAAGGAACGGCTTCATTCTGTCGTATTCGTTTCTTTTCTTCACAGTCCATATCTGCGATCTTCTTCTCGATGGCGAAAAGTTTTCCGATCTTTTCTATAGCTCTACAGCTCAGGGAATCTTCGATCCCTTTTCTGTCTTTTGGCAGAGCTTCTACGAACTTCCTTCTTGCGTGGGCCCAGCAGTAGACGTTGGTCACTCCTTCCAGATGATTGTATCCGGCATAGGCATCGGTGATCAGATAACCGCTGAATCCTTTTAGATATTCCTTTGGATTATCACTGCTTCTGTTTGACCGGTAGTCGAAGAGCGTTATCGGATGTGGGGATCCGCTGATATTGGAATAGACCCACATATAGGACTGTGGTGTCGCTTTCTTTTCCGGTTCCTTCAGTACCTGTACTCTGGTCTCGTCGCCATGGATATAGTGTTCTTTCAAAAGCTCATCATGCATATGTTCGATCAATGGCTTCAACCATGTTCGTGATGCCTGTATCACCCAGTTCGCCATCGTGGTACGACTGAGTTCGAGTCCCATTTGTTTCCAGTCCTGCACCTGTTTACGGGAAATAAGAGATAATGCTCGTCGCAGACCACATAAGCGCTGTAAAGTGCAGCTTTGAGAGCAGGGCTATGCCCGAAACTGAAAAACCACTAGCTAGGCTGGTGAATATTTATTATATATATCCTTGATAATTTAATACTAAATATGATATATGGAGTCAAAATGTTATAATTAGTTCATGGAAAAGAACAGTGATATATCAATAAAACAGAATCTAATACCAACGATAGAACAAAAAATTCAGTTTAATTATGAGAAAGATAATTCATTGCTGATCTTAAAGATGAATAATACAGAATTACTATATCGTTTGAGAAGTGTTTTGTTTGGCAAAAAAGCAAGGATTAAAGCATATATCAAGAATGAATATGAAGAACATGAATGGTATAAGATTGATAACTCGTTACAAAGTGAATTGCGTTTTCAGTATAGATTAAGTTCTTTAAATATTGAGGATAAATATGCTTATTTTATTATAGATTCTTTAGATGACAATGGCTTTTTAACAATGTCGGATGAAGAATATTGTTCTCATTTAAAAATAGATCAAAATGAGTTCACTAGAATATTAAATGAACTTCAAAAAATGGAGCCAATAGGAATTTTTGCGAAAAACTCTATCGATAGCATAAAGATTCAGTTACAACAAGATGAGCAATATTTCGCATTGGATATATTCACAAATCATTCAAAAGAATTAATTGAAAAAGATTATTCATCTTTGGCAACAATTTATCAATGTACTGTTGATGAAATCATGGATGCTGTTAATGTGATAAAAGAGCAGACACCTTTCCCAGCTACTCAATATGGTTCCAATACATCGTTAGAAGAAGCTATCATTCCAGATGTTGAAATAAAAGTGGAAAATGAAAAAGTTATTGTACACGCAATTGATCCAATCAAAGATATATTTGAAGATTATACAAGCCAAATCAATTCCGATGATCTTTTAAAAGAATATTTCCAGCAAGCAAATATTTTAATTGAAGATATTACAAAACGAAACAAAACAATAATGTTAATAATGAATGAAATTATAAAACGACAAAAGAATCATTTTTTATATGGAGATGAAATCGCTTCTTGCACTATGAAAGAGATCGCTCAAAATATAGGGTCCAATATATCAACAGTAAGTCGCTGTATAAAAGATAAATATTATTTATATAACGATAGAGTTTATCCAGTAAGAGCATTGCTAAAACAAAAAGATCTGGTAGAGAAAAATGATGAGATTATTAGTAGAATCAAAGATTTTATTGCCCAAGAGGAAAAGGCATTTCCTTATAGTGATTACACATTATATCTTTTATTAAAAAAAGAAGGCTATATGATTTCCAGAAGAACTGTTACTAAATATAGGAAGATCTTGAATATTCCAAGCTCTTATAAACGCAAAGAAAAGAACAAATAAAAGTGTACCTCAAAATTTGAGATATGCTTTTTTCGTTTTCTAGGATCAAGTTGGCATATATAATTGCTAATAAAAATAAAAATAGTAATTCTTTCATTAATTCATTATAATAAATTTTATATCTAATTTTCGATTATCCGCATAAACACTATACTTTCAAGTATTTTGAAGTATAGAAAAAACTCATTTTACCACGAATTTACCACGATTGAATGAGCCTTGATATGACCTATAAAATAACACCCAAAAGACATCATTACACCTAAATGGTGTCTTTTTAAAAAGCAGTCAATCCTAAGACTAACTGCTTTGTGTGTATGGATATGAAATTGTCAAACTGGGATTTACTTATATCTATTCCTATAAAAGTGTCAATATATATCCGTCTATCAGAGCAATTAGCAGATACATAATAAAGGCTCTGATAAACGCTTCTATATGCTTTTTCGGATTTTGATACAATTCCTTTTCTGGCATTTTTCTTAAACGAACACGCTTTGTATTCCGCCACCATAAAAGGTCTACAATAAATAAGTCAAAGATATTCAATCCCTGTCCTATAATACTTAAACAAAGAAAATTATGTGTGAAGCCATTTTCTTTGATAAACAACCCTAATATAAATAGTACGAACAGAAATAACAGAAAATTGGATATAAATGTAACCACTTTATTGCTTTCCTTAAATTTTCCTTGATATTCTGCAATACTCTTTATTCGATTTTGCACTTCATCTGGATAAGATGAATAGCTTTTTAAATTTTTGTTATCTGTACCTGTTCCCCAAAAACATATTAGAAAAAACGCGATACATAAAATTACGGTTTCGATTATTATAATCATTCTGTTTCACTCCAAATTCTAATTTGTCCGTTTCTTCATATCCACATTATATCATTTTCATATCTGCACCACAATAAAATTTTATGCACCGATAATCTTATTGAACAGCTCTAACAAACACCATTTCATCACTCCAATCTGAAATTTAGGTATGAAAAAAGCAGTCAATCCTAAGACTAACTGCTTTGTGT